>Ga0182004_10001178_pt1 | contig 18601 bp, 13 predicted proteins | sample Sormic07211540_1_FD_120479 | JGI IMG/M metagenome (GOLD analysis project Ga0182004, IMG submission 120479) | Endophyte microbial communities from Sorghum bicolor roots, Mead, Nebraska, USA - 072115-40_1 MetaG | ecosystem: Host-associated > Plants > Roots > Unclassified | place: USA: Nebraska...
ACGAGCCTTTTTCTGGGTAGTTCGCCGTACGATCCGAGGGACTAATGGGCCGGAATTGGTTTTGTTGAAAGAAAGAGTTCACGAAAGGGCCAGAGATAGGGCTGTTTTGTAACGGTGGCCCAAAACATGTAGAAAGGCTGAAAGGGCCTTCCAAATCGTTCCTCGTGTCGTGTACAACGTCGAGGAGGGCAGCGGGGAGGGGACAGCCGACGCCGGTGGGCGGTGGCGGCGGTCGCGCAGCAGCGTTTCCCTTCAGCTTCGATCACGTTGGTGGCGGCGCGGGCTACAGAAGCCTCACCCACCGACGATTTGACGGCTGTCGAGCCCTGGGACGAGGTGAGTGCATTTTTCTCCCTCGCCCCCGTCGTACCCGATTCTCGGGCTTGGTTAACAACAGCTGAAGCGGTGGTGCGCAGTTGGTTCATCGATTTGGTAACATCCCATCCATGTTTGGTGTTTGAACTTGTTTATAGGCCATGCCCTGAGTCGTGAGAGGTGACAAGAAACTTGTTTATAGTCGTTTTCGCTACCGTAGGTTCCGCAGTCGGTGTTCGGGGCAGGGGGAGCAATGGGTTCGGTCTCGGACTGCCAGGAGAATGGCAACCACCAGTCGCCGCCGCCGGCGGCGGCAGAGGCGGAGCTGGTCGTCGAGGAGGGCGATGCCGGCGACACGATCAAGGGCAACTACCAGCCGCCGGAGCCGGTGGCTGAGGCGGGGCAGGTCGTCGAGGAGGGCGATGCCGGCGTGACTATGGAAGGCGTCGCTTCCATCGCCTTGCTGCCTACCGGTGCCATCTCCGGCCATTTTATTCGGCTCCCGGGCTCCATCTGCTATGGGCTACAAGGCACCCGTATTCATCTCTCCCCATTCCCCTTGCAGCTGTTGCTGATTTGTTCCAAGTTTCACGCTTGATAAAAATATTGTTATGCTGTTCTCATTTCTAACAAAAATCACAAAAAAAACATTTTTTTTAATGCACAACATGAATTATAGTGTTATACTGTTATATATCATAAGAGGGTTTCTCATCTGTTGGTATTAGGTTACCTCTTTTTGGTGCCACCATCCCGAGCAATACCAGTCACCAGACCAACATTTATTCTCTTACACCCAGCACCTTTTGGCAATAAAAAACTTTGTATAAAATTCTATAACATCTTGAACTAGGAGCTTTCCTTTTATGTTACTGATTTTTTTAGATTCAGTAAAAGGGGGCTAGATTAGTCACTTTGATCTTCTTGGTAGCTTTGGTGGATAGCTTCAGTGAGATAACATGTTCTTAATTATTTTAGTGGATTTGAGATGGTTGGTTGGGAATACTTTGTTCTTTGCACTAGTTCACCATCTGCGTCTTTACTTTTTGCTATGTAGAACAGGAGATAAGTTTGAAATTATATTGTCAGAAGAAGATATTAGCTTATTTTGTTATTTTCTTCCATTTCCATTTTGTAAGCAATATCTTGCGAGAGGGAATGTAGCCGAGGAGAGGACTACCGCCTTATAAAGCTCACCATCATTGATTTTAAGGTGAGGCATGTCTTATGTATTTGCTTTGCTCCATCAACCATATCTTGTACTAATCAATAATCCTGTTTTTAACTAAAAAACTATCTTGGTTATTTTTGGTCCATCGTATTTAAAAAGATCATACACCTACACCTAGTTATTATATTTATCATGAAAGGATAAAATGACATGATCTTTTTTTAGAGGGGAATGGAGAACTTGAACCCATACCTCACCTGAAATCATTTTGTGCTCTAGGCTCAAGCAGTAGGCTTAGTGTGTGCCCTCATGAAACTGTGAAGTCTGTGCAACAGAGCCAAAATAGATAATCTTTTGTCATGGAACTATGTGGCTTCTGTGATAGAGGCTAATTTTTCTCATTAAACTGTGCAATTTGTGCAACGGAGAATAACTTTCTCCAGAATGTATGATGTTTCTGGGCTGATGTTAGTTTTTCTGATCAATCTGTGATGCTGATGTGACAGAGCAAGAGAGAGAAGGTGCTTGTGGTGGAATGCAGGGGTCATGATGCTGCTCGATTACAAAACATTGACCATTTGCATGGGTAAATTTCTATCACTAGATTTCATAGCTCAGTTTGGTGCTACTGAATTCACCTTTTGTCAAACAATATCAAGTGGTGTTTTTGTTGCTCAGACCGTCAGACGTGAGGATTTGCATAGATTTCTGTCGGTGTACATGAATGGAGAATCTATATGGCTTCTTGTGTCCCATTTTCAGTTAACATGTTATGCTAGGAGTTCTTGTCTTATTATTTTGGGCACTTCTGGAACATAACAATTTTGTGTAAAGTACCATATTGTATCACATTGTATTTTCGGCAAAGTTCTTTTGTAGTGTTTTTGAGCTAAACTTATCAAGGGCATGTTTTGCCAGACATTTAGAGTTATCTAATCTAGAAATGATAGTGGCTTGGAGTACCGCTAAGTTTTCTGACACACGCTTGACCTCCAGTGTTTAAATCGTGTAACAGATTTACTGCACACTCTACACATTTTGGTGGTGCATCTGGTCTGTTAGCATCGATGTATATTTACCAAGTTGCTATCATCTCTTAATCTTGGATGCCAACACCACACTGATAAGTTCATTATTCTGCAACTTTAGATATGTAAAGGAAAACCAGTGAAAAACTTAACCATGACAGCCCAGGTGACTCACCCACCCAACAAGGTCCTTTCGACACAGTGCCACATCAGTCAAACATTAGAGCAAGCCTTAGCTGCATATGGACTGATGCTTAAGTTCTTTTTGGAGTTAATACAATTGAATATTGATGAACTCAAACCACTATTCCCTTTTTTATTCTTATTTTTGGTTTCTGAAGTCCAACTTGGCAATCTATGAGTTTTTTGGTACAAAAATTTCTTCAAACATGTCATCTTCTAATACAAGATAATGGTGATTATTTGGACAACAGTAAACAGTTGTATGGTGGTGCCTTGAATAAAATTAATGTGCCAACACTGATGCTTCTGTTCTGTAAGTAATCCCATGCTAAATTCTCTAGGACTGATGGTCCCCATGCTGTGGATGAATCCTCACTGCAATCTAGATTTATTTATATCTGTTATTGAGTCCTATAATGATTTTGGTTTCCCTAAGACAAATAAACTACTATGCAGGTGGGAAGATGACATTGTTGGCTTGGTTGAGAAGGAGCATGGAAATGAGAAAGTCTTGCTCTCTTTTGAATGTGAGACGCTGAAGGCTGATAAAGACGCGGAAGATCATATTACCAAGTATATGCCAAATCTATGTGGACTGGATGCAGTTGGTAAGCACTAAGACTCTGCATAAATTATGAGAAATGTTCAACATGAATACCAGTAATTTAGCATAAATAATGTATGCGCGAAATCTGCTCGGATGAACAGCATTAGATAGCATGGATAACCATTAAGTCATACAAAGTGCTACACAGTGTGCAACTCCTTATCAGTAGCACAGGATTTTCATTCAACAGCTAGATTTTCCAGCAGCTGTGGCTACAATACAACCGTGTTGTAGTATTTCATTCATTCTTCCTTGATTTGCAGTAAATGTAGGGAAAATGAGCATCTCAGGCATCAATCTCGATGAGGACGACGAACCAAGAGGGGACAACTGAGAGCAGATGCGCTTTGCTAGAGCGTGTGAACAGTGGTCATTGTTCACCATCAGACGCTTAGACTGCAATGAATATAGCAATCTGATAAATTTCTCACTTCCAATGCCTGTACTTAAAATTCTGTGGCTGTGAATGTGAATCGGACGTTTCAACTTTCAAGTTACCACGCCGCTTCTGGCACGAATGCCATGGGTTGGTTGCTAACCTGATGGGTGCATTTCTTGTCCCTGGCGGTACTGTTTGTCACGCTTTGTACGTATGTCTAACATTGCTTGTCTGTTTATGAGAGTGGTGCTGTGGTTCGTTTGTTCTGTTGCGGCCATGAAGAGGGCCCCGGGTCCATCCGTGACGCACATGGCTGTGCATGCTGCACGGCACAGCAGGTGCCGTCCTTTTGCGGCTTTGCCACTGGACTGCAGCCCCGATGTGCACTGCCATGGTCGATCTCGGACTCTCGGTTCTCCGGTTGAAGTTCCAGTGGTTTTCAGATCAGTCAAGGCCTCGAATCGTTTTGATGGACCAGCGGCATGGACGATGCAGTGGGTTCTTTTTGGTCATGCATTCATCATGCCCATGACAGGGGGAGTTGCACGCACATTTGTGATGAAATCATGCGAGATAGTACTTCTACAGTGTACGAACAACGGAAGGTGAGCAGCAGGTGGGGAAAAAGCGTGGCATCGGGGTCCACGCTCGAGAGCAAGTAGTGCATGGTTGCATGCCCGTCCGGCCCTGCTCTTTCGTCACTTCGTCAGAACGTGCTTCCCACTCTGCCCGCACCGCACGAAATTGTCACCCCGGGTAAGCCTCTGATCTGCCGCCACGTGCCTACCATCGAGATCCTACGGACCCAGTCGCTTGACCCGGTCCGCACGCCCGCTCTAGCTCGTGGCGGAACGAACGTGGAGAACGCGAGGTGAAATCGTACCGTTGCTCTGACACGTCGGGCCCGGAGGCCGCGGTCCCAGGATGCAGTGAGGCGGGGTCGTTAGGCTATGTATTTGCCACGGAATTTCCCGGAGAAAGTGCGGGCGTGAGGGACGAGCCTGAGCGGCGAGAGAAAATAGAGCGGGGAGACCGGAGCGGAGGAGGAGGAGGAGGCCAGGAGGGAGGGAGGGAGGGGATCGAGAGGGACGCGCGCGAACAGAAGAGAGGAAGAGGAAGGTGGCAGGGTCGGTTCCGCGCGCGCCGACGTGAGATTCCGGGCCGCCCGTGCCCGCAGGTGAGCCGCATTGCCGCCGCCGCTCTTTGATCGGTGCGCGTCGTGCATTTGAGGGGGTGGTGTGCGGAATCCTTCGTAGGATGGGATCGAGGCGCGTATGAGGCAATGGGGTTGCCGGGTGCTCGTCTGGCTTCAGGACGCTGTGCAGGCTGCATTGGTTTGGTTTTTGGGGGAACACCCGCTTGCGCGTCAGAAGAGCTGTGTTGCTGTTGCATGCGGCCATGCGGGAGGGGGTGGCGGTGGCCCAATGCGTGCTTCATTGACGAATTAGATCAATTGATGTAGGGCGCAGTGCATGCAGATCGTTGTGGGTGTGACTTTTGATCCATGAGATTTTTGTTATCTGTCAGAAATGACAAGATTTTCAAAACAATTCTGTGTCCGTGTCATGTGCAGTGTAGACTTGTTCTCTCGTCTATATTTTAGTGCATGATTTCTTGGTGATGTCGTGTTCCCCACCCATTGAAGATTGTTAATTAGAGGTTGCGTCATTTAAGAAAGATGCTCTGATACCGTGCAGCTTGAACTCTCTCCTCAGAAGCATGATATCTTGCCTGAATTGCAGTCAGCCTGTTGAGTGAGGCGAGGCATAGCAAAGCTTATGAGTGGAATGCTGCTTCAAAATACTGCGGTTTTAATTCTATAAGAAAAAGCGGATATAGACAATTATGCAGTTACTACTGTGTTAAGAATCATTTAGAAAGTTAATATTTTGGCATCCAAAATTCTACCATGAAGCCAAGTTCAATTATTTGCGGGATTCATGATGTTGGAGCTCTACTCTTATCAGTCTATGATTTCTAGTATAGTTTTTGTTCTCTAACGAGTATATTATATATACTGTTACATGAACAAGACCATGAGAGTTTCCATAGTTTTATTAAATTTTCTCTCTCTCTCTCTCTCTCTCTCTCTCTCTCTCTGTGACTATGTTGTGCTATATGATACTCCAGGTTCAAATAATGGATTAAAAACTTAAGCTGACACTTATGGTGGATGCTGAATTCAACCCAGTGAATCCGAAGCTGACCCATGAAGAACTAAAATAAGCTTTATGCTTCAGTGCCTTCTGGTAACCTCCCTATTCCTGTGAAAATCTAGATTGGAATTCAGAAGATCACATCACAGCCGCTCTTGCTTAGCTATAATTTATATGATACTACAAGTCGATAGGATTGGTAGGTCAGCAGTTGGGCTAACTGGTACTTCATGCACATATTTTCAGTCACTGTCCATGATCATGGCTTAGCTAATGTTGTTGTTAAAAAAAAAATTCTCATTGTGAATATGAGGAATTGGAGTTTATGCATGAGGATTATTACTCGAAGAACTTATAAAACTAGTTCAAATTTTAAAACATCCATCCATATTACCAGTTTTCAACAGAAAACCACTGAAACATGATTACCTGTTGGAACCTGGTAGTTTCTTTCTTTTCTATTATTCCTGCATAGATTAACTCTAATGAAATCATCATTAGTAACACTGTACTTATCGGTGGGACAGAAATCATCCTGAGGTCTTCATAAGTCAGCAACCTAGAGCAGAAAATGTCAGCTCCGGAATTCAGGACTTCTCACCAGCAAGTAAGGGGGGCATATGTTTGATGTTTCACTTACATTCTTAATTCGCATATCTTTTCCATGTCCTGATCCTGTTAGTGATTTTATTAGTAGTTTTTATTGGACTTTACCATGTCACTTTAGTGAAGTTCAGTTGATTCTTAGTTTCACTTAAGAGATACCGGATTAATGTAATGTTGCAACACAAAGCGAGTTGATAGAGCTCAGTTTGGTTGATCAACGGGTAAAATGGTTGTTATGTTGTTCATATAGTTCATTGTTCTACTGAAATGGTACCATTGTTCAGTCTGATTTGCTCTCGAGATTGTTTTTGCTAACAGTATATACACATAATTGCTCATGTAAAAAGGTTTCACTTTTCCTCTTTCTAATTAAACTGAAGTTTCAAAAGGTCTTGCATCTTTGGATTGTTGCATTTTTCTGAGTATTAGTTTAACCTGCTTTGTTTCATTCTTTTTTGAGTGAAATATACAGCTGGGGAGGCCCCCACTGTGAATTTTATTAAAACCGCTTTGTTTCATATTCTTGACAGGTATCATCTTCACAGTCCCCTGAGAATGTCGGTCAACTCAAGGTCTGCCGATGTGGGTCGGGAGACTCTAACTTTCAGATCACTAATAAATCTGACGCTGGTGAAAATTCACCGACATGTCCAAACTGTCAGGTCTGTTGGATTTTCTTGCAGTTAAAAAAATGTGTTTTCACAAAGCTGTGCTTGGTTGTACATAAAAACAAAGATGCAAAGGGCATTCTCCCAATGGCCTTTCAATGTTCTATTACTAGAAGATACCCCGCGCTGTTCCTGATGTGGATATCTTGCAATTAAGAGGCTGGAAATTAATTGGATGACATGGCTATTAGTGGGAGATGATGTGGATAGTTAGTGGAGGATGATGTGGATGGTTTGCATGTTGAGATAGACTTGCAGTGCCAAAGGGCCTCTATCTAGTCCAGTTGGTTAGAGGAACCCAGCGGCACTCCTTAGGTGCTGGGTTCGACTCCCCTTGGGAGCAAATTTCAGGCTGGGTTTAAAAAATCCCCTCGTCATGCCAAAGCACAGGTCGAGGCCCGGTCGTGGTCGTTCTCACATGGGCTACAATGCCGCGGTGTATGGGTGGGGCAGGGGTTCGGGGGTTTTCTCGATCTGTGTGAGAAGGTCTTCTTCTTAATGCAATGCCTAGGGTTGTCTTACCCCCGAGTTTTTTTTGTAATCCTCTGAGCTACAGGCCCACCCCGTCTCCACTGGATCTCTTCCCGTGGATGGTTTGCATGTTGAGATAGACTTGCAGCTCCAAAGGGCCTGTAGTTCAGTTGGTTAGAGGAACCGAGCAGCACTCCTTAGGTCCTGGGTTCGACTCCCTTGGGAGCAAATTTCAGGTTGGGTTTAAAAAAATCCCCTCGTCATGCCAAAGCACAGGTCTAAGGCCCGGTCGTGGTTGTTCTCACATGGGCTACAATGCCGCGGTGTATGGGTGGGGCAGGGGTTCGAGGGTTTTCTCGACCTGTGTGAGAAGGTCTTCTTCTTAATGCAATGCCCAGGGTTGTCTTATCCCTGAGTTTTTTTTGGAGTGCAGATTAGCTTTATAATATATCACTTACTTCAGATTTACTGTTCCTAAGTCTCAGTTGCACTTCAACCAGCATTTAGTCATATTGGATAAAACTACAACTGCATAAACACTATTAATTCAGAATCCACATATTCTTTTACTGCAGGTTCTTAAGAGTGGAAATTTACTGCTCTCATCTAAAGGTATTATTTCCTGCTGATACTATGCATAAATTCTGTTTTCACATGGCTACATTAACTTGTGGTAACATTTTCATATGTATATGACATAGAATGATTATCCTTCTGATGGTCTAAAATTAGACCAACATAACCTTCTAACTTCTGAATTTACCAATGGTCGAGCTTTCAAGTACAGAAGACAGAAAAACGTACATCTTGTGAAGTCATAGCAGTAATCTCAATATCTTATGTGTATCAGAATACAGATTTTGGAACCATGGCAAACTGTATTGTGATGGATGTGTACTTATATATGCATGATTTTTAGATGATATGATATCAGCCAGCAGAGTGGATTATATATGAAAGGTAGATAACACGAGTAAAATTCATGGCTGGTCCTTGAACTCGGCAAGTGGTTTCATCCGGGTCTCTGTACTCCGAAAATATTATATTGTCTCCCTAAACTTGGTTTCGGATCTCATCTGGGTCCAAAAGTGGCTCAACCCACTCCATGTGTTTATTCTTTTTCTTCCATTTTCTCTCTCCTTCTGTATCTTCAAGCGTGTCTACCGCGAGTGCCATTGGCAAGGCCACTGCAGGCGTTGTGAGCGGGGATGCTGCCTGCGCTGCAATTGGGGCCACCACAGACGAAGTGCCACTGGTGGGGGCGAGGCGAGGATGGCCGCGGGCGCCGCTGGTGGATCCATTGTGGACGCTGCGGATAGGGCGAGGCTGACCGTGGGCGCCACGCCGAGGCAAGCTGGGCCTCCGGCTGGCTGGCGCTGCAATGACTGAGAATGGGTCCATGCTGCCACTGAGCGAGGCTCCCATGCGGCCGAGGGCCCACATGTCAGGTCAGGGCTGGTCGGCTGGACGTGGGAGAGAAAAGGAGAGAAGAGAAAAATTAAAATAGAAATATATTCCACTGATGGATGGGTCCCACATGAGAGGAATTGTGGACATGACATGTGGACACACAGCATAGAGAGCGGGTTAGGCCCTGTTTGGTCGCGGATGAGACCCGGAAGCAAGTCTAAGGACCCAAAAGTAGCATTTTGAGAGTATAGGGACCAGGTGACAGCCCCCCTGCCAAGTTTGAGGATCGCCCATGAATTTTACTCATCATTTTGAGTGGCATCTTCTGAGTTAGAGTAGACCATGTTATAATCTACTTGCTCTAAACAGCATGGCCAAGAAACATACGATATCTGTTTATAATTCTTATAAAATCATATGCTTAAAAATTTTGGCGCAAGGTCGAACAAGCTTTGGTCAAGTCTCAGCTGTTGGCGTTGGGGTGTATGTGTGTGTGTTGTCTTTGTATTTTTGTACTATACTCTTCCAGGGGTGAAGCTAGCAGCAAATCCACCCTGGTGTATCACTAAAAGTGTATATATGTTTTATAGAGATATGTGGTAAATCTTAGGATCTTTAGTAGCAAAATTATATTTACCCTGATGCATCAACATCAGGAGAGCTGAAACCCCTGTACTCTTCTTCTTAATGAAATGATACACAAGCACAACCCTCTTGCGTATTCGAGAAAAGTGGTGGAGTGTCTATAGGATAGTTGTCCATGTTGCTTACACCTATACTTAGCCCAACATATAACAATAAGAATTTCCCATATTTTAACTACATTTAGCATGGGAGGTTTCTTTGCAGTTTAATTAGGTGGGTCAGGATATTTCTGCTTTCACATGTTCCTTTCTAATGTGGACCTTTTATAGAAGCTTGGTTGCTTCATTCTGTCATCTTTACACCTGATCACTTCTGTTTCAACATGAAGTTTTACATATTTCTGTCTACTCTACGCTTCCCATTTCATTAATTGGATAGATTACAGGGATTGGCTGGACAGTATGGAAAAAGCGTTGGTTTATTCTTACAAGGACATCATTAGTGTTCTTCAGGAGCGATCCTGTAAGATGAATTGTTATCATTCCTTCTATACTGTTTCCCTTTTCTTTAACTAATTAGTCTAATACCATTTTGTAGAAAATGTACTCTGTTGTGTCTCTTTGCTTCAGTTACAATGCTCTGAATAATTTAAATTGCTGTTTGGACTAGAATAAAATTTGTTGTAATAAAGCACACTCCAAGGTGAAGTGTATTCTGAAAGAAGACATTAGGTAGATACCTTTATCCAGTGGGGTTAGACCCCTTGATACCTATACTATATGTCCAACAGTTCAACTAAGGGTAGGATGCCGGCTGGGGAAGCTACAAACTGTACCTCGTCTATACCCAATGGGCCCTCGCACCCTGATCAGATCTCGTTTGATCTTTTCTGTTCTGATGTTTTGTTAGCCTTATGAAACTTAGTATATAAATTCAACAAATTTGTTTTGAGGAAGAATAAGTATATGAATCCAACTCTTAGCATCTTTACCTAAACTCTACAGAATATTTTTAACAAGAAGTTTGTGTTGCTCACTATCCCCATCTGCTTGCTTAGATTTACCTGAGCTGTAATCAAGTAAAGCAAGTTATACCCACTGTTAGCACTTAGCACCCTAGCAGATGAACTACAAACTAGCATCCTGATTTGATCTAGGTCATTGTATCATTATTCACTATACCTACATAGTGTAACAGGAAAGCTGAATGAACCTATAACTATAAGTGAAGTGGTCCTATAGTTTGATTCTGTGCAAAAAACAAAATGATAATTCTACTAATGGCTGTGTATGTAACCATTTTCAAGAGCTAAACATGATTGCAGTTACATGTAAAACTGGTGAAATGTTAGGTTATGCACTCATTGCAAATATCCCCAATTTCTGATTTACCTGCAGAGTGTTCCCCCTCCCAAAGGAAGTGAACCAATTGTTACACTTGGTGGAATTGACTTGAATAACACTGCAAGGTATGAATTTAATGCTGATATTTGTTGAAGTATAAATCTCCTTCAATAATTTCTTATAAGCTTATATCTTGTGCATGTTTCAGTATGATAGTCAAAGAAGAAAGGAAAGTTATAACGGTCGTCTTTCCTGATGGCCGTGATGGGCGCACTTTCACCCTTAAGGTTGGTTGTGTACCACGGTTCAGTTTCTTAGTTACTATAGGAGGGTTGGCATTTGGGAGTGTGTGAGTGCGCGCGCGTGTGTGTGTGGTGTTGTTTGGGCTCTTGCCCTGTACTCTCTTCTTAATATAATGAGGCGCAGCTCTCCTGCATTTTCGAGAAAAAAAGAGTGTGTAACGATGTTACTGCTGCAGTGACTAGTGGGGCAACAGGTGCGTCAGTGGGTTTGGGGTTGCAATGTGGGTGTCCAACAATAATTAATAAGGCTCATGGTATCAATGACAGGGATTTAATGGTGTGATTTTTCATCAAGCAGGCAGAAACTACAGAAGACCTAAATGAGTGGAGAAGTGCATTGGAGAATGCTCTGGCTCAGGCACCCAGTGTTGCAAATACAGCGGGACAACATCCGATAGTCAGTACTGACATAATAGAACCTGTTGAGGCTGCTGTTGAACAATGTAAGCTATGTTTACTTTATCATAAGTTGCATGTATGACTCTTTTTTACTTACTAATAAGTCATAATTTCTAGACCAAAAGAAATTCGACTTTTTTGGGTAAACAATAGGCTACTCAAAATTTCAATGGATATATCAATTCCTAACAGAAATTGATAGCTCTTGGCTCCTCCCTTTGTACTTTTTATCTCCTTTCTTAATGAAATGACACACAGCTCTCCTGATTGTTCGACAAAATAGCTATTGACTCCTGTCTTTTTCATCTGATAGCTTTGCCTGTAAAAGTGTGGTGATACTGTTCCAATTTGTGTTCAGCTACCTTCGTTTTACATGTCCTTAATGTGTTGTTGATTTAGAAGTTCTGTAACGCCTGGATGAAAATGACTTATGCTGCGAAAATGACTCTGTTGCAGATAAACATTCTAATTCTTTGTTTGATTCTGTTTGTTTGTGCTTGTACCTAGAAACCAGAGTTTTCTAGGACACTAACTTAATCAAGTTGCATGCTCCCTACAAGGGCTTGGCCAACCATTTGTTAGTCAATATACATGAAGTACCTTACATATTTCATCAAAATCACTGCATCTAGTCATCTCAAGAGTTGAAAAGAGAATGGAGGATATCTACAGTTGCACCAGTCATCCATTATCCATGAGTATATATAAATATAAATAGATTTTGGGCCTCATGAACCAAGACAGATACACACACCAAGCTACCATGGATACATATAATACAGGTGGCATAGAAAAAATGAAAATTTGCATCAAATGTTAGATAATGCAGTATATTAACATCAGAGACTTCTCACAATGGAGCTTGAGACTACAATATTTGGAATAGTTTTTTTCGTCAATTTCATTCTTACTGTGATTCAGTGGGGAGGGACTGAATCTTATCATGGAGTTGGAATACAAATAAGCAAATTCGATCCATTGCAGCAGATGATAAGTCTGTAATCGGCAGACCAGCAGAATTTGCACTTGTCGATGCTGATGGCAATACAGCATTTCTGGAGAAGGCCTTAAAATTCATTGAAGATTATGGTAAATCTTTTTTCATGTTTTAATAATTCAATACACAAATTTGCCTGGAATTTCCTGTAGTTACGAATTTGTGAAATAAATATCCTGGTGAACATCAAATAGCATCCAAGTACAGGTCTATATATATTTACCAAGTTGATGTTCAATAACAAGTGGGTCCCTCCCTCTTTCTAGGTGTCAAGGTTGAAGGAATTCTCCGTCAGTCTGCTGATGTTGAAGAAGTCAAACGCAGGGTTCAGGATTATGAAAAGGGTGATTTCTTGTACTTTGACCATTTTACCTTTTAAGTAAAGATAACTAGGTTTGACACTTCTCAGTGTCTTACCAAGAGCTTATTGTATGTAGTTCTAGTAAGTTATTTTTCTTTTTATTATATCCATACATATTTTCATGAAACTAGTTTGGGAGGATGTAAGTTTGGATAGCCCACGAGTTGTATTTGCTCTGGCTTATTTGCTTGCTATGTGTTTAAAATCACATCTTTCAATATGAATTTGTAGGAAAGAACGAGTTCTCCCCAGAAGAGGATGCACATGTTATCGGTGACTGTATTAAGGTATGTACTTGACAAGCATTTACTATGATCTACAATAGGAATAAACGGTTCTATTCTTTTAGTAATGTTTGTTGATTCTCATTCACTGCAGTGCATTCTTCGAGAGATGCCATCTTTTCCAATTCCGGCACCATGTTGCACTGCCCTGGTTAGAGCTTACCGTAAGACTGACTTGAAACTTACTTGTTTTTTTTTCAGAAATCTGCCCCATCTTGATTTTCAGTGCCCAACTACCTTTCATGGAGTACATACCAAAATACCAGCTTAATCCCTTATCTACTAACAATTGTGTTATGCTAAAAATTATAAACTGATCAAAACAAATGGTTGTACAGGAACTGACAAGACGAAAAGACTTGATGCTATGAATAAAGTGATATATGAAGTATTCCCAGAACCAAATCGTCAATTGTTGCAGAGGTATGTACCTATAATGGTTTGTTTCCAATGTGTCATCAACCAAATTGTAGACTGCACAAGTAATGTTCATGGTGTCATGATCCCTACTGTCTATGTTCATTCTTGAAGAATATGTACATGATTTTTTTTCATATTTAATAGTTTCCTTTAGACTGTATGGTAAACTGATAATCGCAGAAATCCATGAGACTCATTGCTTTTCTTTTAGGATTCTCAAAATGATGCAGATTGTTGGATCACACAAAGCTGTAAATAGGATGTCTCCATCTGCTTTGGCAGCTTGCATGGCACCGCTTCTTCTTCGTCCTCTTCTTCTTGGTGAATGTGAAATTGATAGTGAATTCAGTATGGCTGGGGATGGTTCATTCCAGTTGCTTCAAGCTGCTGCTGCTGCCAACCATGCTCAAGCTATTGTTATTATTATGCTTGAGGAATATGATCAGATATTTGATGTACCTGCTTTTCCCTGCACATACTTTTCTTTGCAAGCTCGTTCCATTTGAATCCGTACTGCATTGTTATGGATTTTAATCCAACAAATACCTGTTTAGGATATTGAAGATGGTTCGTACTCTTCAGATGCTTATACCGAGTCTGACATTGACAAGGAATATTCAACAGACAATGACATCCCTGAAGACGATGGTTCCTATGGTTCTGGTGAAGATGTTGAAGAAGATTTAAATGATGATACTGAAGACTCTTCAGGCATGAGGGTTGAATGTGATAGTAACATTAGGATTGATAATGCAGATGCTAAGGTACTTCATCTAATCACTGGGTCCTTTTCTAATATTATCCAAAGGAGGATATCTCTTTTCCTGTAAATCTTTATGATCGATATCTTGTTTTTATCATGCTATTCATTGTCTTGCTTTTAGCATTCAGAGCTTATCTTCCTAAACGTAACCATTCAGTGTTCACAGACCTGGTAAAACATTTTCCGTTTCACCAACTTTTTTTTCTTGAACACGCAGGAGATCTGCATATCATTATATTAAGAAGAAACATTTTCACCAGCAATATTTTGTTAAAAATAAATTCTAAATTATCTACTTGAAATGATGATTATGGATTCTGGTTTTCTGTCAAAAGTTCCTCCACTGGTCATTAACTTATTATATGATAAAAATCACTTTGAATCAACAAAAATTTGTACTAACTTTCCCTAGAATGAATTAGCTTTTCTCATATTGTACTCTGTTCCATAGCGTTTTTCATCCACCTCAGACAGTATCCGAAGGAGAATAAAAGGAGAAGATGCTTTATGAACTAACTCTGTGGTGGTCTCTGGCCCTCCCTCCAGAAACTAACAGAAAATTGCTAAAAGAAACTAGGAAAAAAATACGTCACCTAACAAACACCTCAAGGCAGAACTTTAAAAAAATCCGACTTGTACCAATAGTTCATATTGCAACAGCTTTGTGACCTCTATCTAGTTGATATGTTGCTATCTGATTGGGCTTGTTAAATTTTTCAAAAGAAGCAGTAATTTTGTTATGGAACAGAAATTACTGTTCTGGACATAAGTCCTTATTCTAGTCCTTATCTAAAGTAAATTTAATGTGATCAAAAGGGCCTCAATGATTGAATTCTTACTTGACCGTGTGTTTTTGTAGGATCATTTTTAGCAGAATATGTCAATAACAAGTAATCCTTATACGAACAAAGTTATGCTAATTGATTGGTTAAACAAAAGCCTTTGCAAATATCCTCACTATGGGCTATAAAAACTTCTCCATTGTACATAACTTAAAACTTGGATGGTGCAAATTGAACCTGGTTGGCTGAGTAGCAACTACCTCCACCTGCGAGTATATCTCAGGGAGACTCAATAAACTGTCTCTTAAGAAGAACTCTTTTTTTTTTTTGAACTTATCTTAAGAAGAACTCAACTAGTTATTTGTTGTATCTGAACTGACTTAAGATTTTATGCTTTCATATTCAACCGATAGCCCAAAATCCCATTAATTGTGTTCTGGTGACACATGTCAGCACTCAGCAATTCATTCAGTATTTGAAGGTAGCATATAATTGTAATGCTAATAAGATACATCTTTATAGACTGCTACTATGTATTTCATTCAGACAGCAACTGTATAGGATGCATGCAGCCATGAGAAAATCACTCGTGACATCTGAAATGATGTGGGTGATTTTTTTTATTATTTTTTGTAAAATACTTTTTCTAGATCACACTCTTGAAAAATTAGTGGTTAATAACATTCTTTTTACTCTGAAAAGTCAAAAAAGGCCTTTCTTTTCTTGACTGAAAAGGGATTACTCTAGGCATCTTCTTAAGCCATCTAATTTCATTCTAAGATGAGAAAAACCTTGGTTGCAGTAACTCAATATTCTTGGAAACTATATTGATAAGACTAAGATTCTATGCATAACACTGCATGAAGTCTGAAATTACTACGTTACATTTTTAATTTTTAAAACATATAAACTTTCCTTTCTCATTAAATGCCCTTGCAACCTGTTTGTTGCCCTTACAATTTCTCATTACCCATAGGTTAATAACAATATCTTGAGCGACAATGATAAAGTTGTTCAACCTCCTGCAAGGGCCATGGATGATACATCTAAAATGCAGAGCAACAGTTCATCCGCAGATCATATACAAAAACAAAATGCTCATTCGTCAGTAAGCAAAAGGAACTCATGGGGGCGTACTTCAGTAAGTTTAATTGTTACTCACATAATTCTATGTATTAGAGTTAGTATTATCCTACAATCTGGATGGAACACTTTATTTACAGGCAAGAAAAGGCTTGTCAACAGAGGAGGCTGGCTGTTGCAGTGATACCGACGAGTAAGTAGCCTTCTATGCAATGCAACTGGGTATGTGCTATGTATCGGAAGAGTTATAGACATCTCCTAAAAGCAGCAAATTCTTTTTCGTTTGTTATTTGGCTAGTTCTCCTCAGCAACCAAGAACTCATCACATGATGTCCCAAAGAGACTAACTGGAAGAGCCCACTGTTAGGATTTAGTAATGGGAATAAACTATTTCTGCTCTTACATGGTTGCGCAGTTCTATTAGTTGGTGTGATTAAAAAGAATGTGATGGTTGTCTGCTATGGACCAAACCACTTTTAGCTAAAAAAGGTTATATTCCTTTTTCCATTCTTCTCTCAACTCCCACTTGTAGGATGATTAGTGCATATAAAATACAAACTTGCTTTTCAATTCATACAGAAAGTTTTTTTTTCTTTCACTGCATATAGGTTCATTTGCCCTTTGATTCTCCAAAATTTGTAGGCTTTATGAACTTGGCTAACTATTAACAGTTTCCTGTTGCCTTTCATTCTGAATAAAAATATATTAAAAAGGACAGATGGAAACTTATAAAGATAAAAATACAAGTCAGATTTAGAATTTACATCTGTTATTATTTTGAGCTGCCTTTTCTTTTCTAATTAAGCTTCTGAACTAGGGCTCATATTGCGAAGCTTGAAAACAAGAAGACCCATCTCCAATCTAAACTTACAGAGGAGGTACAACCTTTTCCCTAGGATCACACGAAAATCATGTAACATAACATTCTTCCATGTAAGATGATTCTATTTTTCAGGTAAAAGAAAATACAGTCCTCCATGCAAATTTAGAAAGGCGAAAAGAAGCACTACATGAGCGTCGTGTAGCACTTGAAAAAGAAGTAAGAGTTCAAACTTAAGGCCTGGCTTATTATTATTATTGTTGGTGGTGGTGGTGGTGCTGCTGCTGTTCTGGAAAGAGAATGCTCCTACCAGGCAGGGTTTGAACTTAAATTATTAAGAAAGACATAAGATATCATGCATTATGTTGAAGGTGAGATTGTTCTACTAGCAGTTATGCTGCAAGTACTATCCAAACATCCAAACCCAAGCGATAGCCTAATAAGTTTGAGACTCATGTTTTAAGAGTCAACAAATGGACTCCCTGCCTTTTGCTCGAGGCATGGTCATGGTACTCGGTCAGATAGCTGTTTGTTCTTTGTCATTTTGGATGCCCAGGACAACTGATATGCAATATCTTAACGTGATTCTTCTTCTTCTTTTTTTTTCCTTTCTAAAGCATGAATACATTCAAAACAAACATCTTCTTGCCGCTCAAACTTATCCAATGCAATCATTGTTGTAGGAATATCTCCCTGATAACAAACTGAATGAAGTTCTATTGGATGTTCTAATGTCATTACGCAGCCAACTTTTTTTTGAACGTAAGTGGCAGGAGCTCTGCCTTTCAATTAAGAAGAAGAGAGTTATATGTACAGGGAGGGGCAAAAGCCCAAAAGACACTGGATGCATGCCTCAGCATGTGAGAGCACACAAACAATGAAACTCCGCACTAAGAGAAACAACCAGTAAGGAGGTTGCTGGTGGTGCACCCTTTTATGTAGGTCTAGGTTTTCCTTTGTAGCAAACTTTTTTTACTGCACATTTTATCAAAAGCGTATGGTTCTTTACTTGACTTGGGTTATCACCATGGTCAGCAAAGGATTTGAACATGGTGCCGCAGTGAAGCATTAGTTTATTTCTTCCTTCAGATAAAAATAGCTTCTAGCATGGTAATGTTTGGGTACAGAGGCAGGGGTGAGGGCAATGCCATTTAATAAACAATTAATAAAATGTTAAAATGTCACTTTGTCATAGGCTCATAGCCATGTATCCATCCGGCACTGGACCATATAGTCTGCTTCTGTATACTTTTTTTTTGAAAACACAGGAGAGCTGCATTTCATAGTATTAAAGGGTGGTCCCCAACATGATCCTCACTCATACAGGGACCAAATATGGGTGAGACAATTACACAGGCTCAAAACTTTTCCACATAGCTAACACACACAACTCAATTAACTGCCCTAGGTTGCAAAAGTAAGTCCTAACCCCAGCAGTTTCTTCGCACCAGCCATGCATCATAAGCCG
>Ga0182004_10001179_pt1 | contig 18594 bp, 15 predicted proteins | sample Sormic07211540_1_FD_120479 | JGI IMG/M metagenome (GOLD analysis project Ga0182004, IMG submission 120479) | Endophyte microbial communities from Sorghum bicolor roots, Mead, Nebraska, USA - 072115-40_1 MetaG | ecosystem: Host-associated > Plants > Roots > Unclassified | place: USA: Nebraska...
AAAACCAAACAAGGACCTTTCCGGCGCTGAGGTCGCGCCGCTCAGAGTTTGGAGGCTGGAGTCTTTGCCGACAAAAATGATCCGAAGGGTATCGATGGAGTACCTGGCGTTGATAGAAGACCGATAGGCAAAAACACAAACAATTGGGAGGGCATCGATGGAGTACCTGTTGTTGATGGAAGACCGATAGATGGTTCGTAGGAAAGTCTGGCGGCTGGATGTCGCCAAACTCACGCGACCTTAACCCATAGCCGCACGCGGACTTCACGCCAGTTTCCCAATGCCAAATGTGAACAGGCTTGGCATATATGTCAATCCTTCTCCTCTTTTTGCCAAGGCCTTGTTTAGTTCCGAAAAGATTTCGGATTTCGGCACTGTAGCATTTTCGTTTTAATTTGACAAATATTATCCAATCATAGACTAACTAGGTTCAAAAGATTCATCTCGTGATTTACAGGCAAACTGTGTAATTAGTTTTTGTTTTCATCTATATTTAGTGCTCCACGCATGTGCCGCAAGATTTGATGTGATAGGGAATCTTGAAAAAATTTTGGATTTCGGTGGGAACTAAACAAGGCCCAAGTTAACAAAATTGCAAAGTCCAAATGCCAAACCGTTGGATAGGTGTTTTTAAGATTTTTTTGCAAACACATGAATGCAAAGCCTATTTGCAAAACGGTTGGGGATGCTCTAAACAATATTTTGCGCCAAGTATGTCGCTCAACTTTTTTTACATGCATCTCATTTAACCATCATTTTCTATACTCAGGGAAATAATATCATGTTGATGTTGGATACCCAAATAGACCTAGGTCCTTGGCAACATATAAGGGAACAAGAGCTATTTAACCGACTTGGCATGCATATAAGGGAACATCACAATCCATTTTTCTAGATCATCATAAGCATGATATGCGATGTTGGCATGCATACTTTTGTTAAAGGACCATGATAGTTACGGACGCAGACGCTTACTTACACATGCATACACTCACCCTCACCCTTATGAACGCATGCATGCACACCCTACCTTTATGAGCACCTTCAAATAATCGAGTTGGACCGACAAATCTTGAGATCGACGAAGTCACCATAGGCATCTCGCTATCGATGCGTACGTCGCCTACCACTGAAAGCATAACACCGTTAAATACTAGAATAAACTTAGGAAAATATGAGCACCCCGCATCCGTGTCAAGTCGGAACTTAAATCCAAGTGTACAGGTTCTACCACAAAGAATCGAATCAGCTGATTTATGATCAATTCGCTAAAGGACCGTGACTATGCAACATAAACAAGGCATTAATATTGCTTGCTTTATTTTATATGAACTCAAATATAAAACCATAACCGTATGCAAACATACAACTCCAAATGTTAGAACTAAGTCAGATAGATATATAGGGGCATCTTCGACATTTGTCCTCTCTCAGCATACATGACAAAATAGGTAAAATTGTTTTGCCATTTTTTTTTGAGAGCATGCTTAAGCGCGTATTTCAAATTGTTTTGCCAAATAATTTACCAAACACAGCAAGTGAAACTGAACAAAAAAAAAATAAACTGCTTAGCTAGAACATTATTTTCATTTATCTTTTTTTTCTTTATACATTGAAAAACTATCTGGTGGCCCATCCAAGTCCGAACCTGGCCCAAAATATGAAGCCCGAACCTGTACTCTAGGCTGGGCCTGTCCAAAACCACTCGGACTTTTTGCACATTTGCCCCGAAGCCCGGCCCGAGAAGGTCTAGCCGGCAGGCGCCATGTGCACGTGCTTTGGTCGCCGACCTCAGCCACGTCAAAGGACGCCGCCGGCGCCACGTGACGCCGACGCCGTCCACAACGAAACTGGGCCCCACCCTCCTCCGCACTTCGCCCGACCGGCGAGAAAAAACTACACGCACGCGCCTCCTTCAACGACACCATCAAATACCCACAGACAAGTGGGCCACTCCAACGCCCACCGTCATCTGGCCCCACGTGTCGGTGTGACGCATCCGCAGCGTTTGCCCACCGCAGAATCTACACCCCGAATATTCCACTCGCTTCCCATCCCAACCTTCCTCTCCTCCGCTCCGCTCTTGGTTCTCTTCTCCCACGCCTCCGGCCACCCACCACCGCCCACTCCCAAACATTCCCAAGGCAAGGCACGCACGCATCGAGATCTCGCGAGGCCACAGCTGCTCGCCTTCGACGCGCACAATCCCCCTAGCCTTAGATCACAGCACCACTATGGGGAGCATACCGGCGGCGGCGGCGGGGCCAGGCACGGCGCTGGAGGACCTGCCGGAGGACGCGCTGCTGTGCATCCTCGCCCTCCTCGCGCCGCCCGACGCCGCCGCCGCCGCATGCGCCTGCCGCCGCCTCGCCGCCGCCGCGTCCTCCCCGGCGCTCCCGCTCGCTCTCGCGCTCCGCCTCGGCCTGCCCCCGCCACCGCTGCTCCCCGCCGCCCCCTGCCCCGCCGCCGCCCGCAGGCTCATCCGGTCGCTCCACCGCCTCCGCCGCCTCCTCGGGCTCTGGCGCCGCCTCCCCTCCGGCTCCGGCTACGCCTCCCCGTCCCTCGCCGCGTTCGAGTGGGCCCCGCGCGCCACGCTCGCGGCGTCGCTCCTCGCCCCCTCCGCGGACGGCGGCGTCGGCGTCTCCAAGTCCCCCTTCGTGACGCTCTCCATCGACGAGTCCGGCGACACGGTGGCGGTCGTCGGGGAAGTGCCGGTGTGCGTGAATTTCGTCGGGAACAACCACATTGTGGTGGAGGCGGCAGCGGCGGGTGAAGATGAGGAGGTGGAAATGGTGAGCGGTTCTCCGCCGGAGGAGATGTACGCGCACTTTGCCAACAGGAGGAGCCCTGGGGCCGGTAGGAGGAGGAGGGGCAAGCAGGGGAAGAGAGGAGGCGGGATGGAGGCAGAGCACTTTGTGAGGATTGCGGACACTGAGCCGACGAAGGCACGGCCGCTGCAGGGGCTGTGGAAGGTGCTTGTTCTGTGCACACTGCACACTCTTCTTCGTTGTTGTACCACTGTGCTGTTTTCAATTGGAAAGTTTGATTGTTTCCGTATTTAACTGCTACACGCCGTTGAATGTCATTGCTAGTTTGTGCAATTACCCATAAACCAGATGTCTGGTACTGCACCCATTCCCTGATTCCCATGAAGATGCCTCATTCACTCGGGGAACCTTACACCCTTGGTGGGATGGGATCGAAAACCCTGCATCCTCTAAATATTGAGGAGGAAAGTGCCTTCCGGATTGACAGCTTCTCCTTTTTGAGGATTTTGGTTCACATTGGTTGTCACACACTACTAGAACCGTTGTTGGAGATTGACCTGAAAACTGTATGCATTTGTTTGAGTTCAGTTTCACTTGCTATTACAGAGGAATTACATGCTCATTGCAGGTGTCCACTCAGGTTGAAATTTTGCACATTCAGCACATATGCTTAGAGCATACCATGCATTAGGGTGACATGTTTAAAGTTGTGTGCTTGCTATGGTGAACTACATCTAGAATTTCAGGGATGATTGTTTTAGTTGGGCTCAGTTGAATACATTTAGGAGAACATGAAGCTGCTTCTTTAGAGTTGGCTATTGGTATAGTTGCTAGCTTTGGCCTTTTAATCTTTATGGTGTATTTAATTACTGCCTTATAGGTTGTATTTTATCTGACATAATTTTCCTGCTGGTGTTTATGTAGATTTTGAACCCTTAACTGTTATCAGAACTACCAGTCCATGTCGCAATTGGGTTAATCAAATGGCAAGTTTTCTTGGCAGCAAGCAAAGCTGTATGTTTCATGGTTTGGTGCCTTCCGTTGCATAGTCCCTTGTGCAACTTGATTCTCATAGTTTTATGGCATTGTTGATTAAGAGCCATCAACTGTAGTGCACTAGTGCTTTAGCCTTACTGTGACTAAAGCACTGAACTGATGTCAGCAGGAAGCATTCTAGTGTTGAATTGCATGCAAATGGGTACCCAAAATAACCCCAAGATTTGTTTTAGTTTCATCAGATCTTGATACTTCAAAAGCTTGGACAAATCTCATTCAATCATCCCAAAACATTTCTAGACACAGAAACTACACTATGCTTGGTTAGATGCAAATGCTATTTGTATGTGTCAAATAATCACAGTTTTCTGGATTATTTTGTTATTACAAGCTGGGGCATTGTCAGTTAAGTTTTTCCAGATTCCAATATCGGTATGTTGTTATCAACTATATTAGCTGTGCCTGTAGCTGCACATTATTGGGGTGAATTAGTTGTGGTTTAGCTAATCATGATCCTCGAATCCTACAACATTTTGCAGTTAATGCCATCTTGTTTAGCATTTTGCATCTTACCTCTGATTTGGAGAAAGAAAATGCCATTTTTAGGGTTTGAAAAGTACAAGCTAATTCGTGTAACCTTGCAGCAATTGTGGTTTTCTAGATGTGAGATTCAAAAAAGCTTGTATATTTTCGTTGAAATGTATTGTAATTTTTAAATTTTATCTCATCAATGATGAATGCCCACAATTTATATTTTTCATATTCATTTTTCTGTTTCTTCAAAAAAATTGTTTTCCTGTTGTATAATTGATCATTTGGCATGCACACAACACATAGAATGATGTTACCATTTTTTTAATTGGAGGATTACTATGCACTTGTTTGTATGCTTTATACCTATTTTTTAATAGTTGAGCTTTGCCATGCACAATACGTTAACTTCCATGTTCTCAAACAGGGTATATGCGAGGATAGGTCTCTGGAATTTTACCTTGTCACCTATGATAACATTGGTGGAGTAACTTGTCGACGATTTAGGGATTCACGGAGCCAAAGTTCTGGCTACTCTCCTGTCTTTTGGACAACAGATACTACATTTCTTGAACCACCATTCTCTGAGCAAGAGCTGGATAATTATACCAACCGCGATCGTATCCAATGTGTTACTTCCAACCATGCTGGCACTGAGAACAGGGTTATCTCAAGGATATTGTGCATCAATTCCAGTTATGATGTGGTTGATCCTCATCTCTCGACTCCCTTTGATGATGGAAGGAGTGTGGAGGGAAGGATTTGGCTATACGAGGATGGAACCTTCGGTTTTGGATTTGTTGGCAGTAATTCAATTATAGATCTGAGGCACGTCTCATCAGCTGGTTGTATTCTTGATACTTAACATTAGATCTGGATCTTGCTGGCACATAATTTTTTGCCAGCGAGCCCCTTGTACAGTACTTTTAGGAAAATTCAATAGTTGGTGTGAGGCATGTTGCCTCCGATTGTTGTACTATTGATGATAAGGTCAGTAAATACGGGTCCCTTCTGGCACATAACTGTTGCTAGAATACCCTTGTAAACCAAACTTTGGTTCCTTTGGGCATGTACTTGTTGATAGAATACCGATGTATACTACTATTTGTTCATTGAATTCCAATAAATTACAACTGTTACTTCCTCATGAGGGCTGGTACGTTCTTACTATGTCCTTGCTGCCAACTTCACAATCTGGTAGTAAAGAGCTGTTTTTTTGACTTTCCAACTTGTCATATGTCCTTGTCTAGTTACATTCTCCAAAGAGTACAATTTTGCAGGGACCCACAAACTTGCAAGGTGGGTTCCTGGATTCCAGAAATGCATGTTTATGCCCATGAAGTGTAGGAGGTTTGTTCTTGGTTCACTTGTGTCCTATGCTTCAATTTGTGCTCATGAAAGTTTAGTAAGTTGCTCAATCAATTTATGCTACCTGAACAGCATCTATTTCTCTGTGCAACCATTGCTTAGGTTTTTGTTGTTAAATTTCCCGGCAATGTGTTGTCTGATCTTCAAATTATTTAGATCTGTAATTTGGGTTCACTGATAAAAGTTGTAACCTAGAACCCAATGTAATGCATCATTGTGTGGTACTGTGTTTTTTTTTGCGAGCTGGTACTGTGGTAATTTTAACTGTTTAGGTTTTCAATTTATTGTATACTTTGTACACTGATGCCATTGGCATGTTCTGTCTTTCTAATAAGGCCATTTTCTGCATTATTAGGTGGAGATCTGATTACCAAAGCTATTTTCTACAATCTTGTGGCAGCCTAATGTTAGCCTGAAGACAGTGATTTTTGCTTATAACGAGTTATACATCTTAGTTGAGCAAAGTAAGACCATTCTTTGTCGTGATTGCCACTTCACTGGTAGAACGGGGTACTTCCATACTCCTGTATAAATTGAAAACTCATCTGGGAACTACTGATTAAGCAAACAATAATATTGTACTCTCTCCGTCCCAAATGATAAGTCTTTCCAACTTTCTTGGAGAGTCAAAGCATACCAAGTTTAACCAAAATTATAGAGAAAATTACAAAGATTTATGGAAGTATACAGCTAAGAACAGCTTAAATCAAGTGCATATGTGATACAGGTTTAATCATTTGTCTGCACGATCCACAATGATCTAATGAAGAGCCAAGAGCCAGATTCCTTTATCTGTTTCTATATTTGTAGGCATAACAATATCTAATCAAGGCCTTATATCTGTTCCATTGGTGTTACTGATTTGAATATCCTGAAATCTTTTGGTTACAGCGTGGTGGTGATGGTATTCTTCTCCAGAGTGCATATGTAACCAAATTACGTCTTCTCAGTATAAATTGACTGGCTTTCACATTACGCTGAATGTTCCTTTTCATTTTCACTGGTATCTAGTTGCATATTTCACTGTACTGTACCATTATTCATGCATTCTGTACACTAGTAGTTATAATTGTCCCAGAACATGCTTTAATTTGGTACTACCAATGGGCAAATTCCTTACTTTGTTGCCATTATTATTTCCAACTTTGACATGTGGTCCAATTATGTCCGTCACAATAATTGTTACTGTCCTGCTTGCAAGAAAACAAACAAAAATGGTTGATGGATAGAAATTGTCATGTTAGTTGATCAAAGGGACATCTAGTGAAGAAAATATATGTCAGGATATTCAAGCTGGTGCCTGGGGATCTCAGCGGCTGGGCAGTGACTGTCATGATTCATCTCTTAGAACTCCTCACACTTTTTTTTTCTTGGGACAGGTCTAACCTCTTTGGGATCCAGAATCACCATGTGTATTTTGGGCTGGCAATGAGATTTTGGAGCAGAATTGGTAGGACTGAACGAAGGTGTACCCCTTTTGATTCCCTGTTATGGAATCAATTCGTGCATATTTTCCGTTGCATAAATTTGTTATATCATCAGAAACAATACAAATCGATGGTTATGGCAAGTTTGAGTTCAGTGAGGTAATTAAACACAAAAGGTGTACTTGTTGAGTACTTATGTGATATGTGGTATTATGCAACGCTCTGAATTGTCATAATGGACTTGTTGACTTGCTTTACACCTGCACGAAAGCTCTTTCTCTACCTTCCGGCATAAAATAATATTTGCTTTACAGCTTGTATGCTCTATTTGGTACTGATAGTTAATTCGATTTGTATCTGTACCTTGTCCTGTTGTTAGGTGCCAGCAGCCAGTTTACTGATATTTTCATTGAAAGGTTTCGGGGGCCTTTACAGGGGATAAGTCTAATTTCACAGGAAAAGTGTAGCAACATGAAAAGTTCCCCCGTTCCAAACAGGGTCTAGATTGTTTGGAGTTTGTGTGTTTCCTTATTTTTGTTTGGATTCGTTATTTTTCTATTGTTATGCATCCATTTGCCAAATATCATTTTAAACAAAATATGGACCAAGAGCTTGCAGTTCTGTGTCTTCTTGGTGCAGACTGCAGAGGCATCTTCTGATCAATGAAAATGGTGAAACAGGTAGAGTATTTGACTCAAAGATAACAAAGGTTTACATGCAGATACAAGACGATAATTTCATTGTTCTCTGAACGCACATGAGCTCCATTGGTAAAATTGAAATCGAACCATGCCACAGAAATATATAGTGCTCTAAGCAAATGCAAGAAGATTAATTATTCATCTGTGATAGTGCTCAGTGATTAATACTCTTCTTCATCCTCCAGTGACCCAGCCTGTGACGTCTTCTCGTGATCATTCTCAAGCTGGCTGAAGTTTCCCTTCTCTTTGATCAGCTGAATGTGGTGGTGCTTGCAGTAGAGCTTCCCCTCGTGCGCAATGTAGTTAGAAGGGCTGATGGTGCATCCTCCATGGCAGCACTTGAAGCAGCTCTTGTGATACATAGTGTTGTTGACAGTAACCTGGATGCTTAATCGGTGAGTTGCAATCAGCATACTGATAATCACGCAAATTAACTCTCAAAAGGTACAATATACCTGTCACCTTTTCTTATCTCTAGGCAAAAATATCAATAATTGAACTTTCAACTTGAGAATGCAGCAATCGCTGTCTTCATGGATATAACGTTTTTTATCTGGGAATCTTATATGATGTGATTCACTGATTCTTGAATGAGAATTCAGTGACGGGTTGTCAAGTGAAGAAGACTCAAACTACTGACGAATGATTGAGATAGTTGAACATAGAATCTTACCCTCTCAATTGGATAGACTGTCTTGCTGCATCCAACACATTTCTCTCTGGTGCCAGCAAAGGCGCTTGAGACTTTAACAGCATTCTGCCAATTATGCTATCATGATGAGCATCATCTAGTGCCAGTTGTTGATAAATAAAGAATAAAAGATGAATAGTGCCAACTGGATGATATGAAGCATTAAAACAATACAACACTGATCTAGTCATCTGCCTCATGAAGATCAAAGGTTTTATCAATAATTTTCTTGTGATCTGATAAATATCTGATCTTTTTATTGGACTAGATTTACTCTGTTCTGATCCAAGCATCACACTTAAGTTTTGAGTGGCTATTTATCTCAGTCTCTTCCTCTCTAACAGATGGGGATATTCAAAATCCATGCATCTCACATCATGCTTTAGGAGTTGTTTGTGCATCAATGATTGAATGCATTTCTTTTCCTGTGCTACTCGGCACTGAAGTGAAAATGCAGCTTTGTAGGTACTGAGAGAAAAAAAAAGAAAAATTCTCTTCTGCATAACATGAATCCTAAGTTGTTGCATACCTCATTCCCAACGTTTCTTTCTGGCTTGACAACCTTTGGAGTTCCTGAAGCATTTGTAGGTGAGGACATGCAAGAACCACTGGATCTATTTTGTATTGCGAAAGGGGAGGGGGAAAAAAAACTGATGATACCTTCGAAGCTCTTGTCCAAACTCCCGGTCCTCTTGAACAGCTGGTCGAAGTGAGGCCTGCAGTAGAGCACTCCCTCGAAGGAGTTGTAGTTGGCAAGCTGCGGCAGAGAACATCCTCACTCAGACAAAACAAATCAATGCCGGTAAACTTTCACCGCCTAATCACTACTATCATCTCACTCGACTCAGCTTTTTACATACAGATCGATCGATCAACTGAAGCATGCAGGTTTGTGGCTACCTTGAGGGTGCCCTTGCAGTGGTGGCAGCGGAAGCAGGCCTTGTGGTAGATGCGGTTGTCGGCGGTGAGCTTGTCGACGAGGTACACCGTCTTGTCGCAGGCGGTGCACTTGGTGGTCGTCCCCTGGAAGGAGGTCGCCATGGCTGGTCCTCTTCCCTCCTCTGCAACGACACACTGATCTGCCTACAGAGGTATACTATGGTGTAGCCGCACTCTGAACTTCCCCAGCCAGCCTTGAGTTGCTGCTGATCAGTGGTTATATGGGAGCTGGGAACTCTGGTGTGGTGTGGTTGGTGGGTGGTGAGCTGCAGCCAGGTATTGATACCGCTAGGCAGGACACAGCTAGGGAGGGAGGGAGGAGGGGGGGCAGGGAATGTTGGGGGTGTCAGGAAGGGAGGGAGGGAGGAGATAGAAAGAGCATACGAGGTGGGGGGTCGGTCCTGCATGAATGGGAATGGGGAGGAGGAAAGGAAATGTTGTGGTGTGGTGGTTGTGGAAATTTGCGGAGTGGCGAAGCAAAATCAGGTGCAAGTGAGGACTGACGGTGACAAAAAAGGGAGGCAGAAAACAGTTTGCGACAATTATTAGAGAGGAGAGAGAGAGAATGAGAGATGTGTGATGTGTCTCATGTTTTCAGAGCATGCAGTGCAGGTGTGTGAAATGTGAAAGTGAAAACCAGAGGGCAGCTTGGTTTGTTGCATTGCATCTTCGGATTCTACTCTAGAGGTGAGGTGGAGTAGGTAAATCTTGACGAGCCCTCCTCGAGCGGAACCGGTTCTGGGGATCTCTGCTCCGCTTGATTGATTGGAACATGGTTGCCATACGGCCATACCATGATGCCACAGCATGTGCAGTGAACCAGAGATTTATGTGATTCTTCACAGCCTGGTTGCTTCTAGTGCAGTGAAACCCAAAACTGGTATTTCTTTTTTGCTCTTTTTCTGTCATTCAAGAGGGGTTGCTTCTCACCAAAGTACTAGGAGAAAAATAAGGAATAGAGATTCTTTGATGATCAGTTGTGCAGGCAGTATCTGTTTTTCGTAGTTACTTAAAAATTCATGCGCAAAGAAACAAACAAATGGTAGAGGTCTCTGGGCTTCTCCTGTTTCCTAAAAAAAAAAGAAACAAACAAAATCCATGAATTTCAATTAACTAAGCATGGCTTAACTTTTTACTCATATTCCATGAATTATATAAAATCCATGAATTTTATATGTATAGAGCTAACATATTCCACTCCTTTGCTCTTCTTGATTGAGGAACATAAGCTACTGATATCAAGATGAGTGCATGAAAAAGAAAGTGTCAGCAATTTGTGCATATTCATCGCATGTAAAAAGATTTTATTTCTGTCATGACCCTCTAAAATACTGTGGGTGCAGGATTTAGTGACATCTCATCTTTTCTAAAGCTTCGGAACTCAGCCTGATATTCTGGCTTCATGAATTTGTCGGTTGTTTCCTTAGGGTGTCGGCAAGCTTAGCACAGGACAAATCTCACAGCTAATATTGAGAACAGATGTCCTAGTTAGGTCAAACATAGCATTTTTTTTTGTTACTTATCTTTCATCCTGTTTGCTTCAACTTATCAGCACTACTTTCAGTAATAGAACAATATTTTTTGCTTATGGTCTATAATATGTTGCAAGCATAGCTATCTGCGATGCCCTACTCGCTTGGCTCAAAAGTGATGGCTAAAATACTGAATAACTTACAGATTCGGTAGATAAACTCAAGCCAACAACCCTAATTGGCAATTAAGTTGATATTTTCTATTAAAAGAAGAGGAGCGAGCCGATCTCAACGACAAGGCCACCCGAGCAGACTTGAAAAAAGTGAGACTGCATCAGGCCCCTGTCAGGTCAGATCGTTCTGTTACAACCTTCAGCCTTACTCATTGCTCATGATTTGCTCTTGCAAAGACAAGTACTAATCCCACCGATTAATAAAGATGGATGTTGCATGTCTGGTGGCATGTAGATCTCCGTGTGTGTGGGTCCCAGCTTGCTAATTTCATCTCGTATATGTTGTGCTCTGCCTTCAGGTCGATCGTGCCAGTGCCACGCGCATCATGCATATCCATGAGGTGGTGATGATGATTCTGTTTTGTAGTTATTATTCTTATTGATTGATGGACATATAATTCAAGTAATGATGGTTTAGTGAGACGGTTTGGCGAAAACGAAAATCTATTTTGGTCCCAAGCCCTGAATATAGATGGGCTGTGTTTGTCTCTCATGTTTGCAACTGGAGTAAAGTGCACTGCTTCTCCGAAGACGTGACTTGGTGGCTGCCACACAAACTACAGTCATGCATATGCCACATCATGCATCACCACACTTGTTGTGTGTTCATGCCCTAGTGTTAGTATGGTCTAAGCATGTCGTCAGTTGTTAACCCTAAACCCTTAATCGCAACGCTCTAGACGAGCTCCAGTAGTGCACATAAGACGCTCTTGTTAGGCTGTCTCTCATAGGAGACTCATTTGAGAACCCAGACCCAAAATGTATGGACGGATCTAAGAGTATTCCCCAGTATTCCTGTGAATACCTAACTCCTGTGAATACCTAACTTTTCTAGGATACTTTCATGTATATATGTGCATATGATATATAAATGTATATGTTGCAATATTCTGTACTATTTTTGTTGATTGCAGCCAAAAAAATCAAATAAATGGTCTTTTGGCTTACTTTCTAAACTTCTACCTTTCCAAACCAACCCACTTTGTGAGGTATCTATAGATATAATTTTTTTACGTGGAAGTGGGAATACCTAAGTTCGAAATTCTGCCTCCGCCACTGCCAAAATGGTCTTCAACATAATACCTATAGCATCCAACACAGTACCCATACAGAAGACTCATTTTAGGTATCAGGAGAGGCATAACCCAAATTTAGGTATCCTTTCTCCTTGAAACCCATTTGCAAAAAGTGTTGTCTTTTAGATTTTATTGTTTGAGAAGAATAAAAATAGATATGGAACCTTTTACTTGTAGCGCTACTCAAAGGATAAATATGTCTTGTATTTTAGGTGACGATTGTTGGAGATAGTCTTAGGATGGACGATCGGGCTTGATCCAATCGATCAATCGCAGTCACTGCACTATTCTGCAGAAGTCACGCTTTTGGATGATAATCTTTTCGTCCCAAAATAACTATCGTTTTAGGTTTTGCATCGCAAGTTTGACTAGATTTATAAAAAATACGTGCAACATTTGTATTCCTAAATAAATTTATTAAAAACTAAAATTAAAGATTTTTCTAATAATATTAATTATATATTATAAGTATTAGTATGTTTTAATATATATTTAGTTAAAGTTATTTTTTGGGAAACGAGAACGACAGTCATTTTGAGACTAAGGGTCTACATAGTAGACACTGTCCTTCCAATTTTTGCACTCCGGTTCTGCATTACCGTGCAACCATTGTACCATTAGTTCGCCAGCTCTGCGTACTAAGGCGTTGTTTAGATAAAAAAGTTTTTAGATTTTAATACTATAGCAGTTTCGTTTTTATTTGACAAATATTGTTTAATTATGGAGTAATTAGACTTAAAAGATTCGTCTTATGATTTACAGATAAACTGTACAATTAGTTATTCTTTTTATCTATATTTAATGCTCCATGTATATGTCGTAATATTCGATATGATAAGAAATCTTATAAACTTTTGAGTTTTTGAATACATCTAAACAGAGCCTAATTCTTTCTTTAGTCTCGAGACTTGAAACATTTCCGCACTATACGCTGGCCTTTTTAGATGCATCAAACTAAAATTTATAGCTAGTTAAAGTTTTAAAGTTTTCTAAGCATCTTCAAAAACCTTTTCTAAATCTTATTTTTTAAATCATTATTTGGAGAGCTATTTATATAAAAATCACTTTGTATATCTTTTACCCCATTCAATAATTTTTCTATACCTCACGTGCACTTTAAAGAGCCATTCTCGTCTTCTATTTTTTGCTAGGGAGAAATCCAAAATAGAAAATGGTTATATTTGGATCATCATTTAGAAAAGCTGAAAGATAAATTTTTACCAAAATCTCTATTTCTAACATTTAGCAAGGATACGAAGAGTCTTAGAGATGCTCTAGCTACACTAGATTGGGTGTTTGAATGCTCCAGCTAACAAACTCAGCTAAATTTTAGCTGGCTTTAGCTAGATTAAAATAGCTAAACTTTAGTTGGTATTTTACCTCTAGACTGTTTCAATGTCTAGTAGCTAAATTTAGCTAGCTTTTTGACGAAAGAAGAATTATATTAAATAATAGCTAAGTATATGAACACATTACAAACACTCTGGATTACACAAATATCTAGAAAATGATTTTCATCTAAATTGTACTCATGCTGTGAATAACTCTAGATCTCAAAACCAAACCTATACGATTTTCATCTAAATTGTACCCATGCTGTGAATTGTACCCATGCATGTGTCACAAGATTTGATGTGACAGAGAATCTTGAAAACTTTTTGGATTTCGAGGTGAACTAAACAAGACCTTAGTACTCCCTCCATCTGTCATTCCAAGAATCTTGGAGAGTCAAAGCATTTTCACGTTTGACCAAAATTATAGAGAAAAATACTAAGATTTATAACGTAAAGTGAGTATACTATGAAAATATAATTAAGAAAAAAAATCTAATAATACTTAGTTAATACCATAATAATTATTATTTTATAATATAAATTTAGTCAAACTTAGAAAAGTTTGACTCTCTAAGATTCTTGAAATGACTTACAATTTGGGATGGAGGGAGCCAACGGTTTTGTTTGTTGTGCGGAAAGACTCGGTTCTACTCTCATTATCTTATAATAGATTATATTGTGAAGTATATGTTAATTAAATTTTGATTAGATGTATAGAAAAATACGTACCGACGATCTATCATATTATTTATGTATTATAAATAATATTATATATAATTATTAAAGTAAAAAAAAATAAAAAGCTGACTTCTTATGAGGCCAGAAGAGAGAGCAAAGCGGGTGGAAAGAGTACACAGCCCTCGAGGCAACGGAGTCGCCCATCCAAATTGACAGCACATAGGCGTACGCGAGGCTTCGCGCTACACGTGTTGGGCCACGGCCACCGTACGGACACGGTTAGACAGCCGGCGCAGCGAGCGGGTGGATGCGGCTGCGTGTCACGCGTCTTCTCGAGTCGGCTGTCTCACCAATCTATGCGATCTTGGCCTTGTTTAGTTCTAATTTTTTTTTTAAAAAATAGATATCGTAACACTTTTATTTATATTTGATAAATATTATTTATTTATAAAATAATTAGGTTTAAAAGATTTGTCTTATAAATTATAGATAAATTGTATAATTAGTTGTTTTTTAATCTATACTTACTGTTTCATGTATGTATCATAAGATTTAATGTGACGAAAAATTTAAAAAATTTATTAACCTTTTTGGAAACTAAACAAGACTGAAAAGTTTATGAATTTTTATTTTGGATATTGTAGTACTTTTATTTTTATTTGACAATTATTATTTAATGATACAGTAACTAGGTTCAAAAGATTCGTCTAGACAAAATATGTAATTAATTATTTTTTATTTATATTAATTGTTTCATCCGTAAGGTTCGATGTGAAGCAAAATCTTGAAAAGTTTTTAGATTTTGGTTGAACTAAGGTCTTGTTTACTTCCTTCTAAAACCCAAAAACTTTTCAAGATTTTTCATACCATCGAATCTTTAAACGCATATATAAAGTATTAAATATAGACAAAAATAAAAACTAATTGCATAGTTTGTTTGTAATTTACGACATGAATCTTTTGAGCTTAATTAATTTATAATTAGATAATATTGACAAATAGAAACAAAAATTCATTACAAGGCCTAAACAACACTTGCCTCCAGGCTGCACTGCCGCTCCGGCGATCGCCCTTGGCCACCACTGACGCGCTCTCGATCGACATGCTCACCTGCTCACACACAGCTGCACTGCAGCAGCATGTCGTCTGCCTGAGCTAGCTAGCAGGCAGCTGCGTCTACGGCACGGCACGACCTTGGGCTTGTTCTTCCTTCCAGTACGCTCTGCTAGCTATTTGAGCGGACGGACGGAGACGAGCAGCGGCCGGCGTTGTTGTTGCATACGCAAACGCAACTCGATCACGCACGCGGTCACGCTCACGCCCCACAACTGACGAGCTCAACTCAACTCGGGAAGCCTCGCTTCGCTAGACCGCGTGGATTATATTCCCAGAACTCATCATTCACACTCTATGCATCTTCTCCACCGATCGTCCATGTTCAGCGCCGACGGCGGTAGGGTGCTACGGCGAGTCGGCAGCTCCCCACGTGCACCGCCGCCGCCGCCGCCGCCGAGGCACACCACGCTCTCCAGGAGCGAGTCAATCAAGAAGAAGAGCGGAGCCGCCAAGCGGCGGTCGAAGCGGGCGCGCCTGCGCGCGGGGCTCGCCGCCGCGCTGCAGGAGCTCAGGCTCGCCTCCGGCCGGAAGCGTCCAGTTGGACACAGATATTAAACAGATTATGAAAGAGCTGATATAAGGGTTTATCAAACAACCAAGTGTCTTTCCAAAACAGGGTGTTTTGACTATTGTTAACCATTTTTTTTCTCCCATATAAATATACATCTTTGATTTTCAGCAAATCATTCCACACAGCAGAATCATTTTGCCTATGTGACAGAGTAGTAATGGACCCATTTTTGATATATTTGTATTTGATGATTTGTTGCCACAAACCATTCCCTTTATCCAGTTTCCACCACCATTTAGATAAGAGACTAATATTCATCTTTCTCAAATCCTTAATTCCAATCCCCCCTTTCTTTTTACTCTTACAGACTTTGACCCATTTGACTAAATGGTATTTCTTTTTGGTTCTCCCTCCTTGCCAAAAGAAGGACCTTCTAGCTTTGTCCAAATTATTGATGATTGTTTTGGGTAACAGATATATGGACATATGATAAATAAGAGAATTATTCAAACTTGAACTAGTCAGAGTGGACCTGACAGCAATTGACATTAAGCCAGCTTTCCAAGTGTCCAATTTTTTACTATTCTTTTCAACCAGTGGGATCCAATCAGCAACATGAAGTCTGCTAGGGCTAACAGGCACTCCCAAATATTTCAAAGGAAAAGTCCCAATCTGACAGTTAAAATTCTCAGCACAGACAGAGTCCCAGTTACTATCATCATTCAGAGTCAACACTTCACTTTTGTTGAAATTGATTTTTAGACCAGCCATCAATTCATATATGTAAAGCAGCAGTTTCATGTTTCTAGCCCCTTCAATATCATGTTTCAAACATATAATTGTATCATCAGCATATTGTAGCACTGCTACTCCATCATCAAGGAGTTTTAGCTGGACCATGGCCCTCGGGAGGTGCGGGGAGCCGAGGAAGGGCATGGCTTGCGACCTCACGTGCGCTAGACAGAACACAGAGAAGCATTCGCTGGGCTGTGGACGGGACGCAGAGGAGTTTTAGCTGGACCATGCCTAGGGCCATGGCCCTATAGTGGCCCTAGGCCCAAATCCGCCCCTGGCTTTGCTTTGTTGTCAACCCCTGGCTCCTGCCCATATCTCGGCTAGGGATGACTCACCAGCACACACTACATCTTAAAGATTATAGATCATGTAGGACTTTTTTTGTGAGGAAATTCATGTAGGACTGTTGTATTGAATGGAGTTTTCATTCAAATATATGCTGCTGTGCCCAGATTTGAACCATCAATTCTTATTGCAAGCAGGGCTGTTTGTGGAGCCTATAATTTCCCTTATATGAACATTGTGTTTCTCATTTTTGTAGTGCATCTACCTGCTCATCCAGGGCAGCAGTCTGCTGGTGGGGGCGTCAATGTCTGAACACTCCGCAGGCCAGCCACAACCACCATGATCTAGCAGATGAAGTTCATCAAGTTATCTAGTTTTTTCATTATTCATGTATGTGTTTGATGTAAGAACAACGCCACCAGGAGAAGAAGGCCAACCACAACCACCATGATCTAGAAGATGAAGTTCATCAAGTTTTCTACTTTTTTCATTATTCATGTATGTGTTTGATGTAAGAACAACTCCACTAGGAGAAGATTTGCTGCTTCCCCATGCCACCAATGGTTTTTTCCTATTGAACAACTCATGTTATGTATTTTGTCTAAAATTTCATCAGATGCTTTTAGAACACTCATGTTATGTATTTTGTCCTACAGAAAAGAGCCGGATCTGAAATGCACCTGCTGAATCTTCATCCTGAGAATGATTCAGATGCACCACCTGCACCTAAGTATTGCATAGACGCTAGTTCTACTAGCCATTTTGCCAGATTTATAAACCACAGTTGCTAACCTAACCTTTTCGTCCAGTGCGTCGATGTCCCAAGTCCTAACATCCCAAACTTTTGATTTTGTCTTGAGTACTAACACAAAAGACTAAAGAAAATAATAGCATATATGTGATACAAATTCGGTGTCACAACTGCAAGGTTCTATTAACATTTTGTCTTCGCTGTCTTCACCGCTCTTTGTATTTCTCCGTAAAAGAGGCAGTGGATCATCAAGACGGAGGACGACGATCCCTTGATCATGCTCATGGTCCTAGATCAGGAAGATGGGAGGGCCTACCACACCATGAGGATGAGCGACAAGCTATAGGAGGATGAGCGACAAGTTATAGTGGTTTCTTCCCTATAAGAAAGGGTTCTCTTTTCCTTCTCACAGGGCTGTCCTCAGTCGATAGAGTGACTTCTAGTTTCATGATGTTACCTTGACTGGCCACACCTTGCCGAACGGGCTGACCACGATGGCCGTCGGCTCTGGCGCCCCTTCGCCTTCGCCAGTGTCGAAGCACCCGGCGAGCTCGTTGGAGATGCGCTGTGGAGTCAATCAGTGGGTTTCGTTAGCACATTGAAGCGTAGCCGGCGACTGAGATCCACCGGCGGTGGAGGGAGGCTGTGCTTACCAGCTTGTGGAAAGAACTAGTATGAAGCAACACCTTGAACTGCTTCACCATGGCGCGGGTACCAGGACCAGAGTCGCTGGGCGATGGCAGCAGCGTATGGCCTTGAAAGTTACCCCCTCCGTCCATACGAAAACAGAGCTGTTCGTTTTCATAAGAAAACAGAGCGCGATAGAGAGATTGCGCAAAGGTTGAATGCATATTTTCCAGGGAAGAATTTCAATGCTAGAATGGTTAAGACAAAGATTAGTTTTTTTGGGAAAAGTGGGTCA
>Ga0182004_10001180_pt1 | contig 18584 bp, 19 predicted proteins | sample Sormic07211540_1_FD_120479 | JGI IMG/M metagenome (GOLD analysis project Ga0182004, IMG submission 120479) | Endophyte microbial communities from Sorghum bicolor roots, Mead, Nebraska, USA - 072115-40_1 MetaG | ecosystem: Host-associated > Plants > Roots > Unclassified | place: USA: Nebraska...
ATCTATCCTAAATGTGATCACACCCTCTATGGTGTCTTGATCACCAAAACCAAAACCCTAAGCAATACCTTTGCCTTGATCTCCATAGGGTTTTGTTTTTCTCTTTCTTCTTTTCCATGTTGAACACTTGATCATCTTGTGGTCATCACCATCATCACCATGATCATCACTTGCTCTATTACTTGGCATGTACCAACCTCATTAAGTCTACACACACTTAGTATAGAGGTTAGTATAAGGGTTTCATCAATTATCCAAAACCAAAGTAGGGCTTTCAACAGGGTAGAGTTGGCGCCGACAAGGAAGAAGAAAGATCAGACGATTCCTAACCATACGACACTATTTGGCTGGTAAGCCATAGCAGAAAGTATTGTGGACTGATTTGTTGTGAGAGAAAACACTGCTGAATGGTTGGTAGATTCGGTTGAAAAGCTCAAGCGAACAAGGTGGACCTTCATCGAAAATCGTCTCAAATCTTTGTTGGCTCAATATACACGTCCCTTTTCCTAAAAATATATAATGAAAAGTTCATCATTCTTGGTTTTTTTCTTGAACGTAAACATTGTTTTTCGGTCATGTTGCATGAAGCTCTGGTTTCGTTTATGTTCTCCGTTCGTTTAAATTTCACAACAAATCAGCATCAACATCAGCATCAACAACAACCTTTTTTGTTAATCAACAAAGCTATAACTCAAAATTTGGGGTTTAAAGGTTGAAGGTTACATCTCAAATTCAAATGAAATTCACCACCTCCTGCGTCTCTAGTGAGCCTCAGGTTCTCCTACAAGGCTACAACTTGGTTCACCGGTTCAAGGTTGAGGACTTCAAAATTTAGTGGGCAAAGGCACAAAAATATAGCAAGGGATGGGTGAAAAGAATGAGGTTGAGACAACAGTGATGCGTGCGTGGTGATGAAGAAGATGAGGAAAATGAAATAAGGGCATGTTTAGTTCCCCATTTGAGCCAAAATTTTTTAGATTTTGGTTCACCATCCAAGATGGCGCAGTTGCCTATCTTGTCCAGGCCCCTCTCCTCCTGAGCGCCCCCAATGGATGACTCAAGGGGCCTTTGCGTCGCCGCCTAGGACCCTTCTCCCCGGCTCCCTCCGACTACCGTCGCCGCCCTCCCGTGGTGGCAGCTCCCAAAAAGGAGCCTCATCTGCACCCCCACCCCCTCCTCCCCCACCTGCTCTTCCTCCTCCCTCCACCACAACTAACCCGGCGTCCACGGCGACGGTTGGATCTTGGCCCCTACGGGCTAGATCCGCCGTCCGCCCCCCTTCCTCAACCCTTCTTCATTTGGCGGCCATGCGATGGTTAACCGGTCCATGGCGGGGCGAGGTGGATGGTGGTTGGCCGGATCCGGGCTCTCAGGCCCTAGATCTGGCGTCGGCCCAGCCTCCTTGCCCCCCTTCCTCTCACCGCGGTGGTGGCTTTCGACAGTGGCTGGGTCGGATGGTGGCCGGCCAGATTTGGACTCTCAGGACTCGGGTCTGATGTCAACTCTTTCCCCCGCCCCTCCCTCTCACTGCGGTGTCGGCCGATGTGGGGGTGCCTCCTGGGCGGGCTGCCGTGGGCTTCATGGCAGACACCCCCTTATCCTCGCTGGTGGCTGGGGCCAGGGCGGCTGCCCATGGGCGTCAGGGGCTTCCTTTCTTGTGGCTAGGCAACCATGGTAGGCCCGTGGACACGTCGTCGTCATCCCCCTCTCTGACTCCGATGGCCAGGCCAGGGGCGGTCATGGTGCTCATCCAGGCTCCTGTTGTATTCGAGGGTGGTGCTCTGGTGTTGTAGACCTCGCGGTGAAGCGGTGGTTGCAAGAGTTCAAGGTGAAAGCTCAGCTTGGGTCTGCCGGGTGTACAACGGTGGCGCCTTGGACGCTTGGAAGCATCGTTTTTGAACCTTGTGCCTTTTCGTCAACTTTGCCGGATTTTGGGCGTAAGCCCTATATTAGAAGCCTCTAAGGGCAGTGGTGATGGTGTTTTGGATGTCACTTACTTCCTGAAGGCGCTGCTGAAGAATCTCCTACAACCCATCGCTTGTCTACTACCGTGGTCACAATGTTGCACCTTTCGTGCTTCTCGCTTTCCATCACTTTGGTCTCTCCAGCTGATTGTGGTCATCGTCGTTGTTTAGGCCCCTTTTTGTAGATGCTTTGTTGCTAGCAGCGTGTTGGCCCTATTCGTGGTTGCTTTGCCGCGTTGATGGTCGGTTGCTTGGGCAGATGCTTTGCCGCCGGTGTGCTAAGGCGGATGTTGCCGCCAGAGTTTAGGCCCCCTCTCATGCAGATACTTTGCTGCTGCGAGTGTGTCAGCCCCATCCGCGGATGCTTTGCCACGTTGATGGTCTTCGTGTTTGGGCGGATGCTTTGCCGCCTAGAGTTTCTAGCGGATGCTTTGCCACTATTATCATCTACGACTTCACTTCACTGCTGGTTTCCAAAGCGTTGAGTTCTTTTATATTCGGTTCAGTTAGCTGGGGGTTGTCAGGTGGAGGGCCCCCTCCCTCATGGTTCTTGATTTTCGTTTATGTTGGGGACGTCATTGGTAATCCATGGATTACTTGCGAATCTTTTATATCGGTTACTTTGTCGTTCCTTCAGCTCTTCTTCTTAATGAAAAACGCGTGAAGTCACGATCTCGAAAAACCTACCATCATTGTACAGAATGAAACTAAACATCATGCAAAATTTTTAGCAAAATAGTTGTTATTTTGCATTTTTTGGCCTCAAAAGGGAAAAAAAGCCTAAAAAAGTCTTTAGTACCCAAACCTGGAAATTTTGACATTTTAGATGAAATTAAATATAACCCTAAAAATTTTAGTATTTTATACTTTATCATTCTAAGTAGTTGGTATTTTGTATTCCATGGAAACTAAACAGGGCCTAAAACGTGTTGATCCAAAATCTGGGCGCGGGGAGGAAGTAAATACCAAGGTGTGATATGCCCTGTTTTGTCATCACACTTGAAATTTGACTTGCATGATCAAAGCTTTTAATTTAGCTTTTTCTCTGGTCCAAAGCTAGGCGGTTCTAGCAGTTTTTCTTGAAGTTTATAGACGTTTTTCTGCTGTGAAATTCTAGAATATATATGTTGGAATGTCGTCGTCGTCGTCTTCTTCTTCTTCTTCTTCATTGAATGTGGCAAAACACGTGATGTTTTTATATGTATTGCTTGTCAGACCATTCAAATCGTCGTGATTATTAAAAGAGTACCAATAATGGATCATAGAAGATGGCAACAAAATTAAGGTCTTCTTTAGATCCAAAAATTTTTTAGATTTGGCTAATGTAGTGCTTTCGGTTATATTTAATAATTATTGTTTAATTATAGATTAATTAGGCTCAACATATCTGTCTCATAAATTATGGATAAACTGTGCAATTAGTTTTTTATCTATATTTAATATTTCATGCATGTACCGTAAGATTTGATGTGATGGAAAATCTTGAAAAGTTTTTGGATTTTGGGTGGAACTAAACAAGGCCTAATGCCATGTTATTCACGAAATACAAATGATTAATTACTCCTAACCCAATCACAGTAAGATAAGACATTTTCAATACAAAAACCAGCATAGTTTCTATAAACATTAATTACACTGCCATCGAAGCGTTTTACTCATGTGGCAAGGTAGTTATTGGAGAAAAAAAAAATTATAGAAACCGGGTCTAAGTTAAAACCATATCTACACGAGAACCAAGATATGAAGTGATATGATAGATTGAGAATGGAGAGAGAGGATGAATGTAATTGGATAAGAAAATTATTCTACTGAAACAATCTATTGAGACCATAATTTCTATATGTAGTGTAAATTAGTAGGTATAAAAATTACATGTAATTTCTAGCATTAGGACTGCCCTAAGAGCAAGTATTATAGTGGCCTGTAAGCCAGCTAAATACTGAGATGGAGAAGAGAAGAGATGGAGAAGAGAAGGGAGGAGAGAAAGGAGAAACTTTTTAAGAAAGATAAATAGGTCATGTATTAATAGTAAATAGCTAACTATTGTATGAGTGAGCTAAGAGAAGGCTGCAAAAAAACCTTACGACCAGCAAGTGGTCTGTATTATTAAACTTGCTCTAAGAACAACATCACTCATCAGCCGTGGGCCCCGGGGTGCCTGCCAGCAGGAAGCCCTTGTAGGTGACCTTCCTCACCAGCGATGCCCCTCCCCACCCTTCCTCCAGCTCCTTCACAACGCGCTCCCCCAACAGGTCCACGCCCTGCTGCTGCTTGGCCGTTGTCACCGCCGACCACGACCTCAGCACGCCGATCAGGCCCTCGAACGACATCTCCTGCTCCATGTCGAGGCTCGCCGGCTCTCCTTCCTTCCCGAGCCCGATGTCCTCGAAGGGGAACGGCAGGTCCCGGTATCCGTCAGTGCAGTACCTGCATGATACCATGCATGGATCAAGGATCACACATCTGACAAAGATGTTCTTTGTTTCCTTTTCGGTGCATTATTTACATAGTTGGCCAGGATTAGCAGTGTTGTACCGAGCTCGGGGGTCCCAGTAGGGCAGCGTGGTGTCGAAGAAGCGCGCCATCATGTCCTCCACAGGGCTCATGCGGTAGTTGTATCCCCAGACCGCGATCACCCCGCCGGGCCGCCGCAGGACGCGGCACGCCACGCCATAGAACGCCGGGAGGTCGAACCAGTGCACGGCCAGAGCCACCGTGATGAGGTCCACGCTGGCCTCGCCGCCCAGCATGGCGACGAGGTCGTCCTCCGGCAAGGCGTCGGAGGTGTGCAGGTACCGGACCCTGGGGTGTGGCGTGGCGTGCCGCAGCTGCTCCACGGACGCGTCCGTGGCCACCACGCTGTCGTAGTGCTCAGCAACCTGCACGGCGTCGTTCAAACCACGTCACGTCGCTGTACACACGAAGAGATTGAAGACGACGCTGCTTTATATAGAGATAGCAGCAGGGAGTTGAGATGCATGCTTACACCGATGGCGGCCTGGCCATTGCCAGTACCGACGTCCCAAGCGCGGCGGTGGTGAGCGGTGAGCGCCGAGAGCTTGGCAAACAGATCCTTCGGGTACGCCGGGCGTGCTGCGGCGTACACAGCAGCCTGCTCGGTGAACAGCCCGGCCATCTGGTCTAGGTCCCCAGGGAACCCCCAATGGAACGGACCACACTGTCCAACCTGAGTTCTTCTGGCTATTGCGTCAGATTTAGATCTGAAAAAAGTAGCAGGGCTGGTGAAGGTAGTGACGTGAACAAGATGGCAACTACATATACAGCTGTCTATCTAGGAATAATAATAGATAGATAATGTGTGTGTTCAAATGACGACATTGCTGACCTCATTCTGGTTGTCACACTCACGGTTTCTTGCTTCTCAAGTATAAAGTATAAACAGCTTCTGCAGTATGAGCTAGTTTCTAAATTCAAGCGTCATCTGAAGATGGTTGAAAATTATGCCTTGTCATAAATTAATAATCAAACACTAACAGAATCAGATAAGTTAGGATAACAAGTTCTATACAAACAACACCTCTGAATGCCAGAATGCAGAGCCAGTTAGGCAAGTGCATCGAATGGCATTTCACCGGCTGACAGAAGTTGTTTTCAGCTAGGCGTACTTGTGAGCGCAAAGCCCCTCAAGAACATTGCCGATCACCAAAATCGCCATGAATACCATGCTTTAAAACATCTGTCAATGCCTCTTATGTTGCAGAAATACCAAGTTTCCTCACAATCCATTAATCCAATGAAGATGGCAAATCATTCATCCATCATCTCTTCACTCGTATGTGTGGCAATTGATAAGAGAACACTCAGCTGCTCCAGTACACTGCACAGTGCATGGTATTGAGCTTACAGTGCTCCTGAATTTAGATAATGGGGGCTTGGATTGTAAATATAAGCCTTATCCTACAAGCTGCCTGGAACATTGTTACTGCCAAAGACCCTTATCTCACTGCAATTGTCCAAATATTTCCCTGACAACTCCTTCTGGACAGCCAAAAACAACAGACCCAAATCCATCTTCCGGGCCTCTCCTGCAGCTCAAGGATACCCTTCACCAACATTGCATTATCCAAATCCACCAAGGCAACTCCAGCATCTGGTCGACCCCATGGTGCAACCTCTGGGAATCCATTCACTCTCATCTTAATCTTCCTGTCACTCAGCCCTCTCTTCCTCTAAATGTGGCTGAACTCTGGATCCTGAACACTCAGATTTGGAACACTCCCCTCATCTCAAGCATCTTCAGCCATGAGGCCACCCAAGAAATCACTCAGCTTCAAACTGTTCCTCCAATGAGACTGACATCATAAGATGGAAACCAGTGGCAAAAGGTATATGCACTGCTAATGAGCTTTTAAACTCAAACTCCCAGGTACAATTACCAATGCAGGGATCCAGAAGCATTTCCATCTCAGGCTATGTACATTCCTCAAGAGAGCATGGAAACACAAGACCTTGCCACCCTGTATCAAGACCTTTCTTTGGAGGCTGATCAGACGAGCAATAGCAGCTGGTGAAAGAGCAGGAAGTACTCAACTAAAATAAGTAAGTACTATTCTACTTGTAACACCACTGAAATGATGCTCATTTGTTCTGCAAATCCTCCTGTGTTCTTCCATGCTACCATCTTGAGTAAGATGAAGTACAGGAAATACTTCCAATATTGATCGATCAGCAAACATCAGATGAACAGATGCAGGTTCTAGTCACCACTTTGTGGTACATCTGGAAAGCCAGGAATGACAAAAGGTTCATAATGTCGTGGCGGCAGATATCAAAGTAAACTTGCTGCAAAAGGAGCAGGAACCAGATCAACAAACCAAGGAACAACAGCCACACCAACATGATGACTTCAGCGCACATAACCTCCACCAATCAAATCATGGTATGTTTCCATCAAATGAAGGTTCAACGCAGGTGGCACAGCCCTAGGGAACAAGAAGCACCAACGACCATCCACACAGGACACTCATCGGCGACAGCACCACATCGACACCACCTCTGTATAGTTCTATGCTACTGGTTCTTCTACCAGGAACAAGATGCTACTCAGATGCATCCATTGACCCAGATCAAAACAGTCCTTCATCAAGGAGGGATGATCTTGGAGTGTTCATCATAAACACCCAGGCACACCCAGCACAGTCCATTTACAATCAGGAAATGATCTCCAACGCCACTTCTGTGCTAATGGCTGAGGCAGCTGCACTAGCCTAGCAGCAATGCTGGCTTCATTGCTCAATCTCTGTCCACCTTTTTTCAATAGCTGGTGACTTTGTTCAACGGTTCCAACCACTCTTCACCTCCAGATTGGACCATCAAATTCTTCACTCAAACAGTTCATCAACTTCAACTCTGGGAATAGACCGAAGGTTTTCAAGATTGCAAGGAACCAAAACCACACTGCTCACCTTTTAGCAAAACAGGCTAGGATATCCACCAACTCAAACACTTACAATCAGGTCATGCATGCTCAAATCAAGATCATGTAACTTCCTGCCCTCTACGGGTTGCATTAACTTCTGTACAATGGGAGTGCTTCTCCCTTCTTGCAGCACGGTGCTGCTAAATAAAGTTATGCTTGTTATTAAAAAAAAGCTCCTGAATTTGCAGAGGCCACCGAAGAGCTAGATATTATTGTTCACCACGAAAGCTAGGAAGGTCCCTAGTCCATTAGCATCCTCCAAAATGATCAGCCAATGACCCCTGTTCCACAATTATGTTCTCACCGTGCCTTCGGAAACCAAGTTCCTCACCATTGCAGCAGCAAACACAGCTGGCCATTTCCTCACTATCCTAGTGGAGATGTCAGATCATTCCCTTATCATCTTCCATGTGTTGCAGTTCGTAAGATAATGATCCCTATTCCCTAGGATGCCACCACAGAGTGGATGTGTCAATTGTGAATATGCCCATGAATTTGCAGCTGCAACCAAAATCTGGATATCAGCACAGTTTGAGGAATGGTTACAAGAAATAGTAAGGCATGATTTACTCTATGACCTATAACCAGGACCTAGCCAACATTGAGCAGAAAAGTGAACTTAGAAAGATAGTCTCACCAGTCAAAGTGAATACCAGCGTGAAGTTCAAGGAATCATCTCATTACATGCTTTGCAGTCACCAGTGCTTTATAAAATTCACAAGTAAATTGCTGAAGTGCTCAAAAGCAATGCAATGTGTGGAGCCACAGACTAACAAGTGCCAAACTGTTGCTTAGCAAATGGTCACATAGGAAAAAAAATATATACATATAGTATGCACGCATCTGATAACTTATTCAATCAAGAAAAGTTGTATTTTATTTGATCTTTGTCCATCTCAAAAAGATGACATAGACATGCAGAACACAATTCAAATTCAGAGTTCATAGAATTCCAACAACAAAATAGTACAACTTAAAACGCTGCAGTTTATACCACATGCAGCAATCAAAAACACCTGGGCAGACGTAACCATGACATAAGCCCAACTCATAGAATTAATCTGATGCCTCTTTGATAGTTCCTGATTCTTTTCTGCTTTCCAGTGCCGATATCCTCTTATTTAGGGATGCATAATGCTTTTCAGAAGTTTCTTTAATGTCCTCCACCTGGAATTAAGCACATCAAATCTTAACCACTAGTCAAACACAAACCAAATTTAAATGCAGACCTTTTTCAAAATGTTGTGTTAAGGTACCAGCCTCGTAAGGGAAAACAAAGACATAAATGGAAAATTCATCATGAGGTTGTAATATTTCGAACAAAAAAGAAACATCAAAACAATCATAATTACTTCACAACAGAATTTAAATGCACAAAATCAAGAATAGTTTTACTTGTTTATGCACAGATGACTACACCAAAAGTTAGATAAAAGTAAATTTAAGTTCAACTACCATTTATAAAACCACAGGAACTCAGTTACATCAATCCTCTATATGAGATAAATATCCTTGATAATTAATAGCACGCCACACGTTAATTTGGTAAGCCAACTTACAAAATACACCAGGACATAGATAATACTCCCATAGAAGAAGCTCAGCTGACCTTGTTAGCTAATGCAATTGGCACATGCAAGGTGCACTGAGACTCATAATATCTCTCATATGATGAGTGCAAACTCTGATTCACCAACAGTGCCTCTAACTCTCAGGGTTCATAGTTTGACAACAAACATGTGACTCAACGCCGCTGACCGCTCAAAAAAAAAAAAGATTCAACAGCAACACATAGTTATAGTTAGATAAGCAGTTTGTGGAGATCCAGGGCAAGGGCAATGCTTGTGACTCAGTTGGCAGTAAAGGTGGGGCCTACTTCAATTGGCAATAGCTATGACCAATTCTACAATGCATATGTCTCTGAAGGAAATAGGACTTTGTACTTTTGCGGTCAGTTGGCAGTGAGGGAGCGTGATATCAGGGACAGAAAGAGAAAGTACTTGTTTATTTCTTATGGTGCACTCTAAGCTTATGGTGCATCTTGCTTGAGGTGTTCTTCCACAATGGCTATGGTATTGTATAGTACAAGCATTAATTGCTTAAGGCTAACTTTTTCATCAAGCGGGTGCCCTAAGTCATAATACAGAACGCATTGATAAGACCAACTAAGTGGCAAATGTTGGCACCTTAAACGTGTATAATGCACATAACACCTACATGGTCACATTAAAAAGGGCATAATTATTCATGTGATGTATATTGATGTCAATGTGCCTCGCAAACTCTGGATGTTGCTCTAACTACACAGCCGAGCATGACATGTTCTGTTCTACAGCATTCTCATTTATACAGCAATCTTCTGCAGCAACCTAAAATTAATTTGCTGCAAGCACACATAAGTCCGAACAGCTGGAGCTTTTAGAATAAGCACATGAAATGGAATCAACTACAACCCACATTTCCCTTGACGAGGCCGTGTTTTGCAATTAGTCCATTTCAATTCTGGGAACCAAAAAATGCGCATTTCGATCAATAATCTGACAAGGGAAGAAATTTGGCAGGGGCTAATAGTTAGTCGTCCAGAACGCCGCGGCGACCAGATCACGGAAAGGTGAGAATGCCTCGACAACCAGAGGGGACTAAATTTGCTAGACAACAAACAGATTCGCAAATGAACCGGGGTAATTAATCAGATATCCGCCAGAAGAAGAAAAAAAACGGCTAGACGGAGGCCGGGGACTCACCTGGCGGGTGATGGCGGCGCGGGCGATCAGGTGGTCCTTGTAGATGAGGAAGAACCCCGCCGCCGAAGCCGTCGCTGCGCCGGCAGCGAAAGACGACAGACGCACCCTCCACAGGTACCCCATCCCGCTCTCACCTGTCAGCTCTCCTCCTCTCTATCTCCCGCCTCGCCGCCGCTTTGCTCCGCCGGAGACGAAGACGACAGATCACAGCCCAGAGCCCACGATTCTTCTTTTCCCAAAAATGGATATATCTATCTGGGCTGATAATGGGCTCGTGGAAAGAGTAGCACCACACGGGCCTCACTGCACTCGGCCCAGCCTACTCATTTCCCATTGCGAGAGAAAAGAAATCGTATCGTTACCGGATAAAGTAACCGGACGTGTTGGCGACGGCCGGAACGCCTGCAAGGCAAGGCTGCAACGGACGAAATGCCGGCGCCGGCGCCGCCGCTCCCTTCCCTCCCGAAGCCGCAACCCATCCTCCACGTAGCCAAAGCCCTGGTCCTATCCCCTCGGCAGGCGCAACCCCAGGCCCGAGGGCGAGGCCGACCCCAGCCGGTCATGTGTGCCAGCTCCAAGCGCCTCGACGACGCGCTCTCCGCCGGCTTCGTCCGCCTCCTCAACGCCGGCCACGTCCAGGATGCGGACTCTGCTAGCGGAACCGACCGGCGCTACGACCCCAAGCCGGGCGACTTCGCGGTCGGGGTCGTGGTCTCCGGCACCGAGGCGCGCCTCGACGTCGCGGTCGGCGCCGACCGTCTCGCCACGCTGCTCGCCAAGGAGCTTCTCCCGCTCGACCGCGACAGTGCTGACTCGCCGACGCGACAAGCTCTGCCTGGGCCGGGGAGCATCGGCGTCGTGGCGGGCCTCACCGTGGACGACGACAAGGAGGCCCGGAGGCAGAAGCGCGGGAGCAGGACGCTGGTGGCGCCCGGGACGGTCGTATTCGCGGAGGTGCTTGGACGGACGCTTAGCGGGCGGCCACTGCTGTCGGCGCGGCGGCTCTTCCGGCGCCTCGCGTGGCACCGCGCCAGGCAGGTTGAGTGCATTTGTTCTCCCTTCAGACATTGATGATTCAGATAGTATAGGTGCTGATGCAGTGATTGGTGCGTTTTGTCAGACAGATTCTGCAACTTGACGAGCCAATTCAGGTAAAAATTTACGAGTGGAACACCGGGGGGCTACTCACAAGAATTGAGGCAAGGAAGAGTCTTTTCCCTACCCCTTCTACTATTGATGTGTCATATGGTCACCAGTTGTGTTATTTTGACTTCTGTTCAAGGCTAAGATTTAGGCCAACTTCATTTCAGGGTCTGAGAGCATTCCTTCCTAAATTTGAGCTTGTGGACAGGATAAGTTCATTTACAGACTTGAAAAACAAGGTAAGGAGCTTTTGGATGTAGTGCTGTTAATGCCCATTTCATCATTTGATTGTCGTTATTACGTGGTTATGATACTGGAAACAGATTGTGCTTTCTGTTTTTTTTATTAAATAAGGGACTGCACTATCTGATATTTAAGTTAAAATCTTGTGGTTATGTTGGCTGACATCACTTTTGCTCCTTGGCATACAGGTCGGTTGCAGCATTCGTGTGTGCATTGCAAGGCTCGATGAAGAAACTAACGACCTGATAATTAGTGAAAAGAAAGCATGGGTCGGTGACATCTCTCTATAAGCTACAACTATGGTTTTGTTTTACATATTACGTGTATGTTTTATAAATTGAATTGTACTCCATCCAGAAATGATAACCATATTTGACCAGAGGAGAAGTCAAACTTTATAAATTTGACCAACAATTCAAATTATATGCAAGTGTAGAGCATAAAACCTACATCAATAAAAAAGACTCCACTAGGGGGAGAGATGTCCCCCTGATTTTCATCTTAAGAAGATGGTGCCGTGACTCGGACCCAGGCTGGCTCGGCCAACCGCTTCTTTGGCGTGTTGTGCTGACCAGATGCACCGTGAGAGTGTTGGCAAAACTTACATCAATAGGTTTTTCACATTGATATTTAGCAACTGACTACATATTGTAAGAGAAATTAAGGGTCAAAATCAACTTTGTATTACTTTTACTTTGGTAAAATGCGATTATCATTTCTGGACGGAAGGGATGACCAGATGCCCAAAATGCTAACTGTACTTTACTGTTTACCACAGTCAAGTATGTTGAGACACATTAAATTCTGTACATGGAAATTGTGTAGGTTATTTGTTTGCACGGTTGCACTTATGTACTGAATGCCATCATACTTGCCCAAATTATCAATGGTAAATCAGCTTCTTGACATTGAATTTGTCTGCAAATAGCTAACACTGCAAAAGATATTGTAAATTTGTAATGCTGAATGTACTGATGTTCTGAATTATAATCATCAGGAAATGACTTATCTTAAAGAAGGAACCCTCCTACAAGGGACTGTTCGCAAGATTTTTCCGTATGGTGCACAAGTTAGGATTGCTGGGACAAACAGAAGGTGTGAAATGGAACCTACAAGTCTGCATGCTGTTTGTGTATTTACAGTCAAGCATAACTGCATAAGCTAAAAAAACTGTCTGTTTTTCTTATTAAGCCAAGAAATGCAAGTGGGTACCCAATGGGATGTTCATTCCACTTTGAAATCTAGATTAGTTCATTTGCATGAGTTTTGGGTCAACCCAATGACCTAGAGAGAAATCAAGACCCACTTCCCTATAAATGCAACTAATAGTGTAGTCAACTACTTATTTGCAGTGGCTTACTTCACATATCGAATATTACTCGAGGCAATGTTTTGTCAGTAAGTGACATCCTGAAGATAGATGACGAGGTGAAAGTTATCGTGATCAAGTCAAATGTCCCAGACAAAATTGCACTGAGGTAAACCTGACCTCACACTAGCATTGGCTCTATTCAGTTGTGAACTAGCTGCTGTGTTTGTCTCGATTTTACTGAATACTTTCTTTGTGGTAAGGTCTAATCAACATAGATCGTAGAGTTCTGAAACTATTTTTTGCTACTTGGTCAACAGCACAGCAGACCTGGAGAGTGCACCTGGTTTGTTTCTTTCAGACAGAGAGGTGAGATACTGAGCTGCACTCTAGCCTAGTAGTTATTATATATCGGAATACTACATCTCTTGTTTGATGAATCTCCCTCCTATATGTATCTATTCTTAGTATTACTTGTCTTGTACTGATGCAGAAAGTGTTCTCAGAAGCTGAGGAAATGGCAAAGAGGTACAGGGAGCAGCTTCCAGTTATGTCTCAGAACCCTATATTAGATGATGGCATTCCAGGAGAAATGCTACCATTTGATGACGAAGCTAAACTGTATGCAAACTGGCAATGGTTCAAATTTCTGCATCATAACTAACCTGGTGACAACAGCAACAGAGATCTTCCATAGTTTTGAGGAAATTATGGATCACGTCAAAGAGTATGGCACCTAATGTAGCAGAACACATATCTGGCAATTGTTGACTATGCAATAATGCAAAGCTGAACCATCGCTAGAGGACCTGTTGAAGTCAAATACTGACCACTGGTGGTAGCACTCCACCTCCATAACCGAGCATCAATCATGGAGAATTATACTGGACAGGCAACTTCATCCGGCAACCAAAATAAGGGAAATGGTTCCTGGCTGCAGAACATTGGTGTTTCGAATTGCCTCATTCCTAGTTCCCCCTGGAGTGAAATGTTGTAATATCATTTTATCTGTCTGTAGAATATAGCTTCATTGCATTCATATTCTGTCAAACACGAGTCAGAGCACTCCGTGGCAACAACACGGATCTGTCCATGAAATAGTTTCAGAAATTTTGGCTCAATATGTAGTAGCACCATGTCCCTGAATTTTTGAGGTATTGTGATGGGCGCAAGGGAGTCTCTGGATTATTATTATGTACACTCTGCCGGGCTAGTTACCACTGGCAGTCGTGTTAGAGTGAGAAATTTCAATATTTAACCCTGATTTCGCGATCGCAAGCCTTTCAATATTTAACTCTATGCGTGTGAATTGTTTCAATTGAAGGGATTACGAAGAATTTGACTCATTTCTTATTTCCAGCTACCTCTTTACATTATTGGCCTTGTTTAGTTTCAATTTTTTTTACAAAATGGACACTGTAGCACTTTGTTTATATTTGACAAATTGTGTCCAATCATAGACTAACTAGACTCAAAAGATTCGTCTCGCAAATTACAGGTGAACTGTGTAATTAGTTTTTATTTTCGTCTATATTTAATGCTCTATGCATACATCTAAAGATTCAATGTGACGGAAAATATAAAAAAATTTGTAAAATTTTTTAGGACTAAACAAGGCCATTGTTTAGGTCACGGGAAATGATGATACTACCATCCCCTGTATTCTGGAAGCCTCGACGCTCGCCCAGCGCCCCACTTCTCTTGGTTCTGCACTTCTTTTCCCGACATCTTCCCTGCTGGCCCTCCTAACAGTTCCCATAGTCCCCAGAACTTAAATTTCACACGGAGCTAACATATTTAGTAAAAAAATCAATGTATTTTATCGTACATAATAGAACTGCATACAATTTAGTAAATAGGTTCAAGTCGACAATAGAACCATGTAGGCAATTTAAAAAGTACAGGTTCACATAGAAACACTAGAATCATCCAGCCAATTTGACATACAGGTTCACATAGACAAAAGAAACATCCTGATGGCTGATAATCTACAATAATATAAAAGTCTCCAAGCATTGTTCTAGGAATATTCAAACATCGATCTTCTCTCTCTTCTTTGGAGTGAGTTTTTTCTTCAGACCTAGCCTCTTCCTTGGAGTGACCATAGTATTACTTGCCCCTTCTCCGGTTTGACTAAATACCATAGGAAAGTAATCTGGTTCAGTATATGAAGTAAGGTAAGCACAAACATGTTAAACATAGTGTATTGTTTTACCTTATGGTCATTGTTGTACGGCTTGCGATGATCTGATTAGTGCCTTCAGATTCCACCATTGTTAATTGTATTTTAGGCAAATCATTTTTAGGCTAATCAGATCATTTTTAATTTTTAGGCTATTCATTGTCAATTGGCAATTCACCTTCTTGTAACAGGCCTAGGACTAGTGTTAATTTCTCTTGTGTCTTCTAGTTCTTGCACAAGTCCAGGACTATTATTCACTGAATTTTCTTGCACATGAACCTTCTGTCTTTTGGATGGACTAGGAGCCGCATCACCTTTGGTAGAACAAGCAGGCCTACTTGCCTTTCCTTTCTTGGCCCAACTTTTCCTATAAATATAAAATAGAGATAAGTTCAAAATATGAAGAAAATATGAGTTAGTTCGAAAAAGAAATACACATTTACCTCTTCTTTGTTCCATTGAGAGGACACTTTGGGGATGTTGTCCTATGGCCATGACCTAAGCAAATTTTGCACTGTACTTGCCACATGCCTTTTCCCCTAGGCTTGTTTCCCTTGTTCTCAATGCAGCTAGATATCTGAGTTCCCTTTGTCTTCCAACCTCTCTCTTATCAAGTGGTGGTAGCACTTTAAATCCAGGATCCACACTGTCCATTGAGATTTATCAGGTAGTGGTTTGATCACATTACCATAGGCTAGTCTAAAATGGTACACTGAGTAGTATGGATCAAGGTAATCTTTCATCTTAGGATTTTCTATGTGTGGTAATTAGAAGCAAAGCATGTGCACATGGTTTCCCTGAAACTTGCCACTCCCTACAGGTACATGTGTGATTCCAAATATTAACCACATGCCTTATGATCTTTTGGGAATTTATGACCTCTATCACCTCTGCTTCACCACTCCATCTACCATTGAGAGTTGTGGAGTCAATACTCAAAAATGATCGACAACCATTTATGAAACCATCAATACTTGGTTTCAAACAACAAAAAAATCTGTAAAAAAAATACACCTTGCTCTTTATTCACGACGTATATCTCTACAACACTTCCTGGCATCCTAAGCTCAATCTCTGCCTTGAAGTTGAATAAATATCTAAAACTTTGTAACCATGTCCCATGAGTTTTGTTCTTTCGCCAGAACAAAACCCTTATGCACAGTATCATACCCAATTTTAACTTGATACTTGTCCTCTAACTCTTTTTGTTTTTTCTTTGCACCCATGTTTGGATCCTTCATTAGTAAGGGGACTGACTTCTCGTGTACCCAATGGTATGATGCCATCTTGGTCCTCACTCTTCCAGTAGATGGACAGAAATCCTTTTCTTTATTCAATGTAATCTGTTAAATGGAAACAAATATGTTAGTAAAGCAACATACATGCATGAGGACTAATACTGCATAATACATTAAGTTAGCATACTGCATATCTGAAAAGTGTTAGTACCCTGACTTGGACTTGATCAGGCATCATCCTTGCTACAATAGACCATGGACAACCCTCAGCTTAGTGCAGTGCCCTCTAAACAAATGTTTGCAAGGTTTATCTGTTGCAAGTTTAAATTGTCCCTTTATAGCATGTTGCCGCACTGCGGCCCCGAAATCAGGCCTTGTTTAGTTCTCTACGTGGATTTTTTTTGTCACTGTAGCATTTTCATTTGTATTTGCTAATTATTGTCCAACATTCCAACATGGACTAACTAGACTCAAAAGATTCGTCTAGCAAATTACAGACAAACTATGTAATTAGTTATTTTTATCTATATTTAATGTACTATGTATGTGTCGCAAGATTCGATGCGATGAGAATCTTGAAATTATCTTGAATTTTTTTTGGATTTTGGGTGGAACTGAACAAGACCTCATTCATACAACATACTAGCATATATGGTTCTAGCTTTCATTGGAGGGTCTTCTCTATCATATAACACATAATCCTCACCGGGTATACGATCATTAACTAACAACTCTATATCTTATAGGCCCACATTATCAAGATTAATTTCAGCCACCTTCGAGCTTGCTCAGCCCTCTCATCCTCTGCCCTGAGGCCAACAAACTCATACATTGCATCTTCATCCAACACACGAAATACACCACCAATTTGATCTTGTCCAAGAGCCCAAGAGGAATAATCTCCGGATTGTCCCAGTCGATTGCATGAGAAACAAATGCCTCCTTGCTTGAATCTATTGGTCCTATGACATTATCAAGCCCCACATTACTTGTTGCTGCCTCTGTTACATAGCTACAAAACACTTCTCTGGGTTTGTTCTCAACATCAACAAATAAGAATAACTTCTTATCACCCATCCTTTCAACAAATGCAAGGGACGGTTCTGTATCATTTAGGCCTTGTTTAGATACACCCAAAAACCCAAAACTTTACAAGATTTCCTGTCACATCGAATCCTCCTATATGCAATTTTCTTTCTCTACCACTACTCATGTCAAACTCATGTATTACAGGCAGCTGCCCCGCTTCCCCAATTGAGCCTAGCTTTCAGGTCATTTTTTAGCATCTTCAAATTATAAGATAGACAATCCACAACTCATTCATCATATTTTCGTGGCATATCAGCAGAGCAACCATCATCAAACTTAGAATATCTTCAACAATCGTCACCCAAAGTACAAGTTAGACTATCTTCAACAATCGTCACCCAAAGTACAAGACTCATTTGTCCTTTAAGTAGCGCTACAGGTAAAAGTTCTATATCTATTTTTAGTCTTCTCTAATAATAAGACCTAAAAGATAACACTCTCTACAAATGGGTCTCAAAGAGAGATGATACCCAAATTTAGACTATGTCTCTCCTGATACCCAAAATGAATCTTCTGTGTGGTTACTCTGTTGGAGGCTATAGGTATTGTATTGGAGACAGATTTTGGATTTAGGTTCCCAAATGGGTTTCTTGGAGACATCCTTAGCAGTGACGCCGAGCGGCGTGTGTCTTTAGTATCTGAAGGTATTTAGAATGCATTGTATTATTCTGAAATACTCCCTCAATCCTAAAAAAAAGTGACGTTTTTTATTTTTAGACATCATATTTGACCATTCGTTTTATTCAAATTTTTTTATAAATTGTAAAATAAACAAATCATTAATAAAATATCTCTAATGATAAAATAAGTGTCAACAAAATATAAAATATTTATATAAAAAATTTAAATAAGACAAATAATTAAATAAGATATCTAAAATTCTAAAACGATATTTTTTTTTGGACTTAGGGAGTATATGTATGTTCTCCTCCGTGCCTGATCAGAAGAGGCGTGATGAGCTCATATTACAGTGCTCCAGTTCCAGTAGATCCGTACAGTTAGGAGGAGTTGAGGAGAGACTTGGGCCTTGTTTAGTTCCGAAAAATTTTGCAAAATCGACACCGTAGCACTTTCGTTTGTATTTGATAAATATTGTTCAATCATGGACTACTAACTAGGCTCAAAAGATTCGTTTCGTCAATTCCGACCAAACTGTGCAATTAGTTTTTATTTTCGTCTATATTTAATACTCCATGCATACGTCTAAAGATTCGATGTGACGGAGAATGTGA
>Ga0182004_10001181_pt1 | contig 18578 bp, 12 predicted proteins | sample Sormic07211540_1_FD_120479 | JGI IMG/M metagenome (GOLD analysis project Ga0182004, IMG submission 120479) | Endophyte microbial communities from Sorghum bicolor roots, Mead, Nebraska, USA - 072115-40_1 MetaG | ecosystem: Host-associated > Plants > Roots > Unclassified | place: USA: Nebraska...
ACCTAAATTTATGCTTGCTAAATAGTTTAGCATCAATTTAAGTGTGTAAAAATATAAAATAGATACTTCCACTACCTTGGCACGATGTGTTGTTATATCATATGAACACTTCATAATTAAGCCTATGTATTTATAATCTACATACATTTAACTGATATATCATATATTTTATAGGAATCCTAATCTAAATAAAAAATAAAGCTAGCAACAAACTTTTCATGTTTTAATATAATACTATTTTTATTATTAAATAAATATGTCTTCAAGCTACATAATATTGTAAATATTAACTATCTCATACCATAGATGTCATGGTTATCAATAAAATAAATTATGGACTTTAAATTTCATAAAAAAGATAAATATAAATAGATATGTAATATTATGTCATCATTTTTATGACTATTTGATGTTTTTCTCCCGTTGCAACGCATAGACATATTTGCTAGTGTATCTAAAGATTAGATGTAACGAATAATTTTGAAAAAATTTGAAATTTTTTTTAGAGGGCCTCTGTCTGCATTATGCAACGCCGCGCGATCGCACACCCTGTGGTACTTAATAACGGATACGGATAGTGGGTCCATTTTCTTATTATTACTACTAGTTTACTGATGACTGAAAACACCACTTTACATATTGGGCTTTGTTTAGTTCACCCTAAAAATCACAAAATTTTCAAGATTTTTCGTCACATCGAATCTTGCGGCACATGCATAAAGCACCAAATATAGACGAAAATAAAAACTAATTACACAGTTTACCTGTAAATCGCGAGATGAATCTGTTTAGTCTAGTTAGTCCATGATTGAATAACAATTACTAAATAAAAATAAAATGCTACAGTATCGAAAACTAAAAAGTTTTTGGAACTAAATAAGGCCTTGAAACTATTTTCAAATGAAAAGGATTTTCGTGGCCGCTTGTTTGCAGATTATTTGTTCCGATTCATCCTCGTGCTTCCATGGGCTGTCTGAATATTTTAAAAATAAAAATTCTTATATTTAAGAGCAACTCCAACAACTTTGCTATTCTTATTATGAAGGCCTTGTAGAACTTGTATAGCAGAAAAATAGCCTCCAACAAATGTGCTATTTGGTTTTATAAAATAGAAAGTTTGCTATTCTTTGATTTTTGTTGGCCATATATAGCCAACCACTGACACTAGCTATCTGATAACAAGGCTGTTGTGGACCTCTTTTTTTTTTAAGAAGTTTTCTATTTTACAAAATGACTAAACATTAGAATTTTGCTACTAATTTTAGCCAAGCTCTTGGAGATCTCTAGTATTTTTTCTATAAATTCGGAATTACTTATATTGAGCTCTGGCCCGATTTAATCAGATCTCGGCCCAGCCTGATCAGGCCCAGGGGCCCATCTGCAGCTTCTCAGTAGAGAGTAGAGACCCCAAAACCGTCGCTAATCTCTTCTCCGGTGATCCCCTTTGGCTCACGTCCTCCCGACGATAACGGGACGGGTGGGCGGCCATGTCGTCCGCGCCCCTAACCGCCACGCCTGCCCCTCTCCTTCCCGCCAAGCCCAAGAGCCCACCACCGCAGCAGCACCCGGTCCTCTCCCACCTCCCGCACTGCACCAGTCTCCGCACGCTTGCCCAGCTCCACGCCGCCGCCGTCAAGGCCGGCCTCGCCGCGCACCCGGCCTTGGTCACCAGGCTCCTCACGCTCTGCACGGGCCCAGACGCGGGGCCCGCCCACCTCGCATACGCCCGTCAGGTTTTCGACAGGGTGCCCCACCCGGCGGACGCCGTCTGGTACAACACCCTGCTCCGCGGCTACGCGCGCTCCTCCAACCCCTCCTCCTCGGAGGCGGCGGCGGCGGTGCGGGTGTTCGTGCGGATGCTGGAGGAGGGCGTCGCGCCGGACACGTACACGTTCGTGTCGCTGCTCAAGGCGTGCGCCGCGGCGCGCGCGGGGGAGGAAGGGCGGCAGGCGCACGCCCTGGCGGTCAAGCTCGGCGCCGCGGACCACGACTACGTCCGCCCCACGCTCATCAACATGTACGCCGAGTGCGGGGACGCGCGCGCCGCGCGCGTCATGTTTGGCGGGACGGACGGGGGCTGCGTCGTCTCGTACAACGCGATGATCGCCGCTGCTGTCAGGAGCAGCCGGCCTGGGGAGGCGCTGGTGCTGTTCCGGGAGATGCAGGGCAAGGGGCTCAAGCCGACGTCCGTCACGGTGATCAGTGTGCTCTCAGCGTGCGCGTTGCTTGGGGCGCTCGAACTGGGGAGGTGGGTCCATGATTATGTTCGGAAGATAGGGCTCGGTTCCCTCGTCAAGGTCAGCACTGCGCTGATTGACATGTATGCAAAGTGTGGGAGCTTGGAGGACGCCATTGATGTGTTCCAGGGGATGGAGTCAAAAGATAGGCAAGCTTGGTCAGTGATGATCGTGGCATATGCTAACCATGGCTATGGCAGGGAGGCCATTTCGCTGTTTGAAGAGATGAAGAAGGAAGGGATGAAGCCTGATGATATTACATTCCTTGGTGTGCTCTACGCCTGTAGCCACTCTGGTCTGGTGAGTGAAGGGCTTCAGTATTTCGACGATATGAAAGATCATGGAATTGTTCCAGGGATCAAGCACTATGGTTGTGTGACGGATTTACTAGCTCGTTCAGGGCAGCTAGAAAGAGCTTATAAGTTTATTGATGAACTGCCAATAAATCCCACCCCCATCTTATGGAGGACGTTGCTTTCTGCTTGTGGAGGCCATGGAGATTTCGAACTTGGCAAGCGCGTCTTTGAGAGGATTCTTAAGCTGGACGATTCTCATGGTGGTGACTATGTAATATTCTCGAATTTGTGTGCAAACACTGGATACTGGGAAGAGATGAATATGGTAAGAAAACTGATGAGCGAAAAAGGTGTGGTAAAGGTGCCTGGCTGCAGCTCAATCGAGATAGATAACACAGTTCATGAGTTCTTCGCAGGAGATGGAAGGCACCCCAAATCACAAGAAGCACGGAAAATGGTTGATGAAGTGATCGATCAACTAAAACTTGTTGGTTATGTCCCTAATACTTCACATGTGTTTCATGTCGAAATGGGTGAGGAGGAGAAGGCAATAAGCCTAAAATACCATAGTGAGAAGCTGGCAATTGCTTTTGGGCTTCTAAATACTGCCCCAGGAGCTACACTGCGTGTTGTGAAGAATCTCCGCGTATGCCCAGATTGCCACTCAATGGCAAAGCTTGTCTCAATGGTCTTCAATAGGCGAATTATACTCAGAGATCTGAACCGCTTCCATCACTTTGAAGAAGGGATCTGTTCTTGCGGTGACTATTGGTAGATTTTTAGGAACAAAATTCTTGTACCTCAATATCTTGTATTGCAATGCCTTCCACTCAGGTATGGTGAATCTGTATATCCATGGAAAACCTACTGACGACTGATGATTCTTTTTATGAATATTATTGGCACTGAATGATACTAGGTTATGTAACCTTGAATTTTCTGTTGAATATCCAATTATAGCCAAAGCCCATCAACTTCCTAATTTTCTGAATTGAGTGCATATCGATCAGCATTATTCACTGAGTTCTGCCTTGCCTACAGCTATTATGTGTCCCCTATTCCCGTTGGTACAATATTACTGCATAACTTCTGCTTGCTTGAGGAAAAGATCACCGTATTAACCAAGAATTGAATCTTTTTAATAAAAAAGAAGATGTTTTTATTTGAGTTTCATTGATATATGGTTCAGGATTCCCCAAAACTTTCTTTGAATCTTCCCTAAATTAATTGGAATCAGCTCTTCATTAAAGGCATCGTCTTTATGATTCTGTCGTATAACTATCTTAGGAACCAGTTATAAAGCCTAAGGAGTCCTTTTCTTTATTCAATTATGTCTGATGATAGTCATGACGGTTATTCAGAATTCAGGCCATATGTTATACTACTGGCATAGTGTAGTGTACCATATTGGTTCCATAACAGTCATCACTATTTTCTTTCACAGATAGATCAAGAAATCACATTTATTTAGCTACAATCACACAATTAAATGCTGGACGGCTGGAGCATTTGAACAGAGTTAAGTCACAGCATGGGGGCATTACTGAAAAGAGAAATAGTTCAATCAGAAATATCCACCATGTATACACATTGCGATTGTTGACGAATGTTGAAAACTTGAGATTGTATGTTGTTCGTCAGTCCGTGTCCATGAAACTTGGTTGGCCGACCCTGGCTGTGTCTTCTATGCAGCGAGAACATATTAGACCACCTGCTACCTTGCCAGACTTGATTTTCTGATGACCTGGTCCTCAACTCTATGACTTAGGAGTCTCATTAATGAGTGTAAGAATGATGCCATCAGCTTTTTGTCATTTGTTTTAGGGTAAGTAGCCGTATTACACTTGGTATAATACTGATTTAGTCACTGTCATTGTCGTATTTTGTTCTCCACTTGCACTATGCACCAACTTATCCTACTTTCCCTAGTTAACATCTATTCGTTTGTCATTCAGTTGATCAAACTGTGAAAAAAAGGTCAGCCATCCCATTTAGCCTGATCACTCAGTTTCACAATTGAGATTGCATTCTCCTGTGATACTTACATATGGTCATGTTCCCATCACATCCATCTTTACATAGCTCTATGGTCTCTGTCACCCATCTCCAGAAAATCGTTAGCATGCTTTACTCTTACCAGATATACTTGGATGTTGTACATCATACACTTTTCAGTTATGCAATCTTTTAGTAGGTCGATCTTGTGACAAGGACATGAAGTAGAAGTTATATGGATAAAGGTAAAGGTGTATGTTGAGTACATGCATGAAGAAATCCTGCCTGCCTGGAACCAGCCAAGATGAGAGGTAGGCGAAGTTTCTTGCCCTTTGAGTTGATCAACCATAGAGTAGAAGAAAACGCTCTTTGCAGCTGGAATCCATGAGAGCACCTTTCTATATTCCCCTTTGACCAATCCTTATCAAATGCATTATTCCACTACTGTACATCATTTGGTGTACTGAACTAGATTCTTTTTAATTTATTATCCTCTGTTTTCTTGTTCATCTGTTTTCATAGCTTCAATTCTTGAATAGGTCATATATTGTTGTCAAACATAACTTTTCAACAATGGTTGGCATCTAAATTGCCAAACTAGTATGCTGTAATGTACCAACTCTTATGAACACCCAAAGGTTGCACGATTATCCCAACATTTATATCATTTTTAACCTGTAAAAGGCAATACGATGCGGCTATCCTTATGTCGTTTTTCTTTGTTTCCTCCCACTTTAGCAGTGGTCCTAATTCTGTCTAGACATGGTCCCTCATCTAAACTACAGCTATAACTCTACTATTTATACTGATAAATGTGATGAGAAGTGAAGTATTTGCAGACCGTACTGCTAAGAGAACATTACTTAGCTATGACTTTCAGTACTACAACATTAAAAAACCAGTACAAGAAACAATAAAGGAATACATTGACAAGTCTCTCTCACCAAACTTTCAGTTGAGTTGTGCAGTGCAAATATTTTTCTTTTGAGAATAAGCGAAGCATTCCGTAATGAAAATCTATGAATCCATTATTACTCTTTTGTTGAGAAATAAAAATTACAGTATATACCATGTGTATGCATTTACCCTTCAATTTTCACACGACAAGGCAGGAAGCAATTACATGTTACCACAGATCAGTATACAGGCGGAGGAGGAGCATGCACTGGTGGAGGTGGTGGCGGCGGCGGCGATGGTGGCGCGATGCACCCATGGCCGTCGCAGTGAACCCGTGGTTGGTGTAGGAATGAGATGCACTCCTCGCCTGGCCGCTGGTCGGGGCGCCCAGCAATGCAGTTCTGCCGGTCGTCGATGCGCGGCACCTCGAGGCACCGATGCGGCTCGCCGCAGAAGAAGTTGTACGAGTAGGTGAAGTTCTTGAGGTGCGGCAGCTCGCAGATGCTCTCTGGTATCTCGCCGGCGAGCCGGTTGTGCGCGACGTCGAGCTGCTCCAGCGCGCGCATGTTGCCGATTGTATCCGGCAGCGTGCCGGCGATGTTGTTGAAACTGAGGTCGAGCACGGTGAGCTTGTCCAGCTTGCCGATCTCAGGCGGGATGCAGGAGGAGATGCCGCTGTTGAGGAGAATCAGCTCGTTGAGCGTTCCGGCCATATCGCCGATGCTGCTCGGCAGGCAGCCGCTCACCCGCGGCAGGTTCGCCAGCACGATCACCGACGCCGTCGAGTTGGTGAAGCTGTCCGGCAGCGAGAACTCGAAGTGGTTGTTGTTAATGAAAAGCGCGTCGATCTTCTTGTCGAAGATGGCCGCCGGCACCTCGCCGCAGAAGTTGTTAAACCTTCACAGTTCACACACACATGCAACACAGCACATAATTAAGTTGCACTGATATACAGCTTCTTTCGCAGGTAAACTAATCTGATGCAGTCTGCAGATGCGTGTACTGTATGCTTGCTCACCTGATGTCGACGTACTGGACATTGGGGAGGCAGAGAAGCTGCGACGGGAAGGGGCCGGACAACTGGTTGTTGCTGACATCGATCTCGTGGAGGAGGTGGAGGGAGCGGAGGGACTGGGGGAGGGAGCCGCAGAAGCGGTTGGAGTTGAGGTGGAAGACGGCGAGGTCGGACAGGAGGCCCAGCTCCTCAGGGAGCGTGCCGGCGAGGTCGCCGTGGTTGAGGTCCACGCCAGCCACCGTGCGCTGGCAGGGGTCGTCGGGCGCCGGCGCGCAGTACACGCCGAAGTAGTTGCACACGTCGGGCCCGCACCAGTTCTTGGTCAGCTTCTTGGGGTCGTCCGTGATGGCGCGCTTCAGCGCCTGCAGCGCAACGTACGCCTTCTCCAACCGGGAGTTGTTCGTGGCCGCCGCCGCAGGCGGGGACGGCGGAGGCATGCTCGGCGCTGGCTGCGCCGAGGCCAGCAGCGGCCAGGCGACCGCGAGCACCAAGAACGCCGCCGCCACCGCCCTTGAGCTCACCCTCGTCATCGCCGGGCTGCACTTGTCTGCATGCAACGGTAAGGGCAGTGGAATGTTTGGTTTCTTGCTTGCTGTGTCTACTAGTGATTCGTGTCCACTGTGTGCTGTTGCCGTGTGTTCGATTTGGTATATATAGGCGATTCCTTTGGGGCTTCTCTGACTTGTTTTTTAGGCTCTGTGCGTGCACCATTTGCTCATGGCCTCTATCTTTGTTTAATTTAATGTGCTTATTGTGCTTGGATCATTGGCACGGTTGACCACTTCGTTTTGCAACGATTTTGATCATGTTTGGGGGCATGATAAAATTTGGGCAGCAGTGACTAGATTTTTCCTACCTAATTGACCTGCCTGCTAGTGAATTCGTGATCCTTTCGTTTTCTTGCTGCTCTGTCGAAAATTTTGGCCCCTTTTGTGGCAGTAGACGTGGTAAAAAAAAAAACCAGGACCAGGGTTTGTTGTTACTTGTTAGTGACAGACATTGTTGTCTCGTGCTACTCGCTTGGTTTAGGATTTGTACTATGTTTCAGGGTTTGTACCAATACGAGCATAGAATCATTTCCCATTTATTGTTGATTGATGAATAGACAGCTAGCTGAGTTCTTCCAGTTCTTGTCTTGAACAGTTGAGCTTGTTTATGTAGCTGCTTATCTCATCCTTTAATAAGATGATCTTGAAATCTCACCCACTCATAAGATGTGTTTACTGTTAGTACCTTTTTCACTGGACTTGATTGCTTATGTTCTTCTTTCTCTGATTTTCAAATCATACACACTAAAAGATGGATTGTATAGTGCTCAATCAAATGATTACATGAGAAAGCCAAGTATCGGTACCTTTGAAAATCGTATCAGACTATCAGTACCGGTACTTTTCATCACAACACGAAAGTAAAAGAGAGAGAAACGCTTTAGGCCTAGTTATTCCCCGTGTTTGTTGGCCGCTTGTGCTGTTCCTTTAGCTTTGTTCATGTAACCTTCTTTAATTAGCCTCTATGCTTATGCTCGCACGACCTAATCAACAGAAACTACCAAAATCATGTCGCCTGCACTGCACGAATTTTTGACAATTTGGCTGCTTCAAGGATGCTTCCTGTTTGGAATAATAGTGGAGGGGCTGCTTTTTCTCTGTATTCACTATTCAGTGTCTCAGTCTCGGTGGTCATCGATTTCAGCTAGTACTATAGTCTACTTTTGTGAGGATTTAGGCGATCAGCCATATCACTTTGCTCTACTAATAGCCTGATTTATTCTTAAAAGAACAACTAAGCCTATTTCCTAGGCCTTTTTGCTCTACTACTACAGAAAGATTCTTTTTAACTCTGGCAGTGGCACACATGACCCCTACCTTCTATTCTACCTATCTACAGAACTTTTTTGGCAAATACTTGCATTTGTTTCTGAGGCATGAACAACTAAACACGGGCTAGAATTTGATGAGTTGATGAACAAGACATATAATTGTTGTACCTTTTTTAGATGAATAGTTGGTGTACTTGAAACCGAGGGAATAGTGGACCAAATGATGAGAATGGTACCGCGTCCAGTCACGTCAGGAGGAGAGGGGCTCCTCCGTAGTTTTCCAATAGGATAAACTGAATCCGGCAGCTTATCAATTTGCCAGTACTTGTCTGACGCCTGATCAAAATCTGAACAAATAGTATTATATGTGATATCTCAAGAAAAGAATATGGACAAAGAAATACATACACTGAGATATAAATAACATCTTGTCTGTTGGTGCAGGAGTATACTAATGATAGGCCTGCACTGCATCTTTTGTTTTCAGATCTCTAATGTCTAATCGCATTCAGATGGTGGTCAATTCATCTCACTATATATTGCCAATGCCATGTAAGGTGGTGGGTCAACCATCCTCCATAATCCCTATCTTAATCCGTCTCTTTTCTCTTGACCAGTGGGATTTGGTTCATAAGCTCGTCATCACCATATGATTTGCACTTCCCAGACTGCAGCGGGAGACCTTCACATCAAGCCCCGGCACAGAACCGTTTGCATCAGATCCTGACGTGACCTGCGACTTGCTGCTGTTCATTGCAGCGGCTGCACAATGCTGGTGGCACGTCAGGTTCGTTGAGTCGCCCATTGGCGCGCGGCCGTTGGTGAGATATTGCTCTCGTTTTCGCCCATCTCATTCATGCATGTGTGTGATCATCCATCCTCTTGTGTCGCTCCGAACATGTAGTTTCAAGTTACTTTAATAAGATAATAACGTGGTTTTAGTGCATCTTTGTCATGGTACAGTAGGGATTTAAGCATCATTTGTTCAAACATCGGTTTCCCTGGTTGTTCAGGCACTATTTCGAAAGCAACACAAATGCCGCTGCAACTTGAACTTGCTGGTGGTACCGTGTCCCTTTTTATTTTCCCCCTATACAAGTTTAATTTGTCCTAACAAAATTCCTCGAAATATATTCTTGTGTTTTATGACCTTTGTACGTCTTTTTTTTTTAACGCAGTGACAGGAGCTCTGACTTTCAATCTTGTATATGTTTCTTGTGCTCCATGGATCATTAGCGTTTGCTAGTTGTTGCCACTGATGGTGATGGCCACGGCTGCTCTTTTCTTTTTATTGAGGAAAATAATGGCGGCTGCTCTAATTCCCAAACGGTTCTTAGTCCTCGGTATGCATGCATGCATACGAAGAGTATTTGACACGATCACTTCATCTAATTGGCCCCTGTTCTTATTGCTTATTACGATGACGTAGCCACGGCTGGCTGTGTCGGCTGCGTGTGTTGACCAAATAATACGTTCTGAGTTATGCAAGGGGATCTATACCATACCATTATACGCTCATTATATTGGAGATAATTTCAACACGAATGTTGGGTTGGGTGATGTGTCATACATACATGCAATAATTAATAATCTGGTTGGCTTCTGTTGCGTTTTTTTAGTAGAGAAATTCGGCAGGCGATTACCGGTCTGAACCTCGATGCCAAGGTCCAAACATACAAGATTTGTGAGCAAGAGAGATAAGAACAAAAGAAGCAAAAAAAAAAAGAAACAACCAATGGTGGCTAAGTTACATTGTCAAACAACACAATCCAATTAGGCTAGTCTCAATATAGGTTTCAAGAGAGAGTTTATTTTTATTTATTGCTACGTTACATCAGTATTTTTGATAACTTGACAGGTACCATTGCCAATACGATGAAGCTGAATGAAACCAGCGTTTAGAGCCTAGAGTCCGTGCGGCAAGAATCCAGTCAGTACTCCAGAGGTCCACAGCAACACCATAATTTCCTATGCGGCGGCTAGATGGATGCCCTGTTTCTTGAACTTGCGGTTCCCTAGCTTTTGTGTGATGGCTCAGTGTGCTTTTTTTTATTTAACATGGCTCAATGCACTTGTTTGGTTGCCTAAGAACAATATGTTACATTTAAAAGAGTTTTAGAAAAAATATTCGAGAACATTCAGCTCACTTTCAGCTTAAGGATTTACTCGAATCATGATTGACTTTGAGATATAAAATGATTGTTGAAGGTTCATGTCGAGCTTTTCTAAGAGCGAAATACAATGTACTACCTTCGTCCTAGAAAGAATATAATTTTCACCAAGAAGTTAGCACACAATAAAGACACGTGTACCCATGCTTTTTTTTCTCCATATGTGTTTTTGACCGAAGTCAGCGAGGGAAACCCAACCTATTTTTTTATTTTTTGATAATGCAGACTTGTTTAAATTCGCTTTCACATGGAGTCGAACCCAGGTCTGCAGGTGCTACTCAGGTGCTCTAACCACTAGGCTAGAGGCCCTTTCGCTGTTCTCCATATGTGTTGATGGGACATAAAGCAAATGATTACACTTATAAACTCTGTATTGCATCACATCTATAGAGCATATATTTTTAGGATACCACATCTACTTATGAAGCTAGAATTGGAATCTTTTTGGACAACACATGAGTCCTAGAATTACATCCTTTCTAGGATAAAGGGACTATATCCTAAACTTTTCTCGTATTCGCATATGGATCCATGAACTAATCATCTAGGTATTTTAGCTTTTAAAGTGGTTCATTCAAATTGTAAATTCAGGCCTATGATTGTATTTAGAGTGGACTTAGAATAAACCACTTGAAAAAGTTGAAGGACTTGGATAATCATTTTAAGAGTTCATGGGTCTAATGCATTTCACTATATTTTTGCAAATCATAGTCTGGACATAGACACTAACATATACATCCTCGCTCCTATCCTATAAAAGTATACATATATCCAATTTTATGAGCACCTCTAAAAAGATTGACAAGCAAATTTTGAGATTGATGAAGTAGTTGTTAGTTACTACAAATGTCTCGTTGATGTCATTGACAATAACTTTTTTGGTAAATGAGAAAGTAAGAACCCAACTTAATGCCACTAGCTAGCTTGAGAGAGTAGAGTTAGTCGCATCTATTCGACCTAACACATATCACTAGTGGAGGAACTTAGGATGTAGAGGACCATGAACATCCCTAAGCTTAACAAGTTCTTAGTAGAGTACTTAATTTCATTGCTTCAAGTGCTATAACAAAATACTAATCCGGCTCCTCTGCTTCCATTTCATATCACATTGGCCCTGTCTTTTCACCACTGTGGGACTAGAAGACCTACAGTCAGGAAGCGACTTTCTTCGGATTCGTCCTGTAAATTACTCTCTAGCTATGTTTTTAGTTTTGTAAATAGTCTATATTTAGATATTCAATGTGACAGGAGTTAAACTTTACCGGAAAAAACCAAACTGACCTTAATTTACCAAGTGTGTACATAGTGCGACATGCAATGTGTGTATATATGTGCAAATAGACAGTGAGACGACAGGCGACGTCTGCTCTGCTCTTGCGTCACCACGAAGACTAACGAATGCCACTTGCGCAAGGATCTCGGCGTGATCATCTTCGTACTGAGCCAAAAAAGCCAACTGGAGTCTAGAGGCGACTATTTCTATCATGGCTATGGTCATGGAGAGAGATTTGCGTGACGCACTGACGTGCGCCTCTGCACAACCACTGCGTGTTTGCGTGCATGCTCACCAACTGCACGATCAGTTACCCTTTGGTCATGCACGCGTACTGTGTCAGCTCATATGCGACGCGGCACACACTACGTACTCTGTTTTGTTTTATTTCTTGCTCACGTCATTACTGGTAACAAACCCTTTTTTTCTGCTCCTGTCAATGATGAAGCCAGCTTTAAGATAGATGAAACAAATGAGGGTCGCCTACAACTGCTGGTAGCAAACGATGGAATCATAATCTTTCTGCTGATCTTATGAAACATGTCGACAGAAGGTTAATATTGATCTGATGCAGGACTTGATATCTTTCTGCAATTAGACTTCCAAGTTGCTACACATATGTAGCCTGATGCACCATATCTTAACATCGTCGGCCAGCAAGTGAGCTATAGTATTAATTTTCCCCGGATTCACTAAACAATTAGACCTAAAGATATCAAGTCCTGCATCAGTGTAGGACGTACCATGCATCCCAGGCATGCAACAGACAGGCAACATCACAAGAAATAATCCTAATTCAGACCTTGTTTAGTTCACAATAAAAACCAAAGATTTTTCAAGATTTCTCGTCATGTCGAATCTGATGGCATATGCATAGAGCATTAAATATAGATGAAAACAAAAATAAATTGCACAATTTGTCTGTAAATCGCGAGACGAATTTTTTAAGCCTAGTTACTCCATGATTGGATAATATTTGTCAAATAAAAATAAAAACGCTACAATGTCAAAATCTAAAAACTTTTTGGATCTAAACAATGCCTATGCACGAGGTCCATGCCCCAGTTGAATACTCTGGGAGGGGGAGCTGATCGACGTGGCAGAACAGAAACATGCATATATTTTACCAGTTCAGAGAATTCTTGGACTGTTGGAGTTTTGCATTGTATGCACTTTCCAGTTCCTCCTGCAAAGTTAAATGGCAGAAAATGATTCAGACTTATGCCCCAGAAAGTGTCAGGATTATGAGATAGAAAAGAGAATGCTCGAGGGCAAGATTAAATGCTTTCAAGCACAAGATCACATGATATCAAGGACTGAAGGACCTGAGAAGAGCTTAGCTGAAAGTAAGCAATAATCCTAACAGAAACAATCGTGTGTGCCTAAGTTTCGGCATGGTTTCAAAGAAAAAAAAAGTTTCTGCTTGGTTTTAAGAAAAGTTTCTCATGTCATTTTTTGCAGGATTCCAATTATTCACATAGAGTCATACTAGATGCATATGGATTGCGGCATTCACACTTTGGCTTTGTTTAGTTTTTTTTTTTTTAGTACTGTAGCATTTTCGTTTGTCCAATCATAGACTAACTAGACTCAAAACATTCATCTCGCGATTTACAGTCAAATTGTATAATTAGTTTTTATTTTTGTCTATATTTAATGCTTTATGCATGTGTCGCAATATTCGATGTGATGGAGAATCTTGAAAAGTTTTTGGTTTTTTAGGTGAACTAAATAAGGCCTTTGCCAGAAATAGGAAAGAGTCCATACCTTGCATGCTTTCAGCAATGGTTCGAGAAAAGATGTTCTGAAGAAACTGGACGTTCTTTCCCAATCTGAAACTCAGAATAGGATTGTGAAAAACATGGCATACTAGCCTATTAGGCAATAGGATTGGGAAAAAAAAAGAGTAAACGCAGTTACAAGAGTTGGACGGAATGACATGTGTTGGATAAAAAAGATAAGTGTTACGGAGTATAATATAGAGGTTCGCTCGAATTTTTTAATGGTATAGGCCTTGTTTAGTTCGCAAAAATTTTCAAGATTTCTCGTCACATCGAATCTTTGATCGTATGCATGGAGCATTAAATATAGATGAAAATAAAAACTAATTGCACAATTTACCTGTAATTTGTGAGATGAATATTTTGAGCCTAGTTACTCCTTGTTTGGACAATGTTTGTCAAATAAAAACAAAATACTACAGTAGCCGAAAACGAAATTTTTTGCGAACTAAACAAGGTCTAGAGGAATGACCAGCTGGCACGACTAGGCATAGCGGATGGGCTCGTTGTGGCCTTGTTGTCTCCTGGTCCTAGGCTAGGCCTCGCCCTTAACGGCGCCAGGCCCAATCGTCAATCGACCCTCCTTGCTTTCGCTCCCCATCCTGTTACCTTGGACTTCGACCCCTACCGGCGGCGCTGGCGAAGGCGAGGCCAGCCAGCCAAATCGACGCCTCTCCGCCGAGCACCCGGGCGGGCTCGCGGCTGCTCTCTCCTTCGGCCGGAGCGCCACTCGGTGCTGCCTCTCCTCCTCGCATCCGTCGGTAAGGAACCCTCCCCAGCTCGACCGGGTAGATGACTCATTTTAATTTGTTCCTCGTTTTCATTTCAGTAACAAGTGGAATGGACACTTGCAGGAGGACGAAGATTCCAAAATTCAGTACAAGCTGACGGACCTATACATTCGAAGCTTGGCATGACGCTGTCACTGTCAGTGTCCATGTAGCTACGTCAATGGCGCTGAAGGTTGTGTCTCGCATACGATTTGCGAGACGGCACCTGTTATCAGGTAGACTCATGTATTGTTCGTGCCCAGATTCACCCTCCGTGCGCGCTTCTGCCGATAGAGCAAGTTCTTCTGAGTTTGATTCTGCAATCCGGTCACTCAAGGACAATCTCCGGCCAGAGAGTCTAGCTCGGGTTCTCGATTCCACATCTGACTCGAGCTTGGCACTTAGGATCTTCAGATGGGTTTTGCATCAGAGATATAACATACACACGGTTGACACCTATAGCTGTATGATCTCCAGGCTTACTGCTGTGGAAAATCGTGATGAGATGGACAGCCTCCTCAGTGAGATGGTCAGGCTGAAGGTGCCTGCGTTGGAGCAGGCCCTTAATAAATTAGTTGAGTGCCTGAGCAGTAAGAACCAATTTGATGAAGGTTTGCTGGTAATACAACGTGCTAGCTCTGCGAAGCTTAAGTTGTCAGTCTCAGCTTGCAATGGAGTGCTGCATGGTATGGTCAAGCAAGGAAGGGGATTGTCGTTGTGCATGCTTGTGTATACGGAGATTGTCAAGGCGGGAGTCCTCCCTGATGTGGATACATTGAATTTGCTGATCGAGGCCCTGTGTGAATCTGGTCGTTTAGACTTGGCACTGATTCAGTTTGGCAGGATGAGCAAGAAGAGGTGTACTCCTAATAGTCATACGTTTGAGGTACTGATCACAGCACTTTGTTCCCACAGCAGAGCAGATGAAGCGGTGAAGCTCTTTGATAAGATGCTGCAACTTAGATGCTCCCCTGATAGCAGCTTCCATGCTCAAGTGATGCCCCTGTTTTGCAAGTTCAGTAAAGTCAAGGAGGCAATCACGTTGCATCGAATGATGAAAGAAGATAACATTCAGTTGAGTATGCAGTTGTACAGTGCCTTGATTAGATGTTTATGTGAGAATCAATTATTGGATGACACTACCATTGTGTTCAAAGAGATGATAGCATCAGGTCATGCTCCAATGGCAAGTACATATGTGGACATGATACATTGCTACTGTACAAAGGGCAAGTTCCACAGCGCTGTGAGATTTCTAGAGGAAAATGATGTCACTGAATCAGAACCATATAATGCGTTGTTGTCATGGTTGTGTAGAAATGACAGGCTGCAGGATTCAGTAAGCTGTCTTGAGAAATTGCACAACAGAGGTTTTGTCGATTGTGAGTCATGGAACATTGTTATAACTCAGTTCTGCAATGAAGGAAACATCAGACGAGCATCTGAGCTCATTGGTAGAATGGTTGTTTCTTCATTTGCACCAGATGGGACTACCTATTCTGCTGTTATATCTTGTTACTGTCGATTAGGACTTTACATTGATGCCTTGAATATGTTCAGAAGGGCAAGTATTAGTAACTTGTCTTTGAATTCAGAATCTTTCTCACAGCTTGTAGAGGTTTTGTGTCATGCAAAGAGGATCGAAGAAGCTATTGAAGTTTTTAAATATCACTATAATAGAGGTTGCAGTCTGACAAACAAGTCACTTGATATGCTAATTCAAGGGAGTTGCATGTCTGGAAAGATCCACGAAGCAGTCAAATTGCGTACTTTGGCTGTTTGCACAGGCACTTCTTGTACATTCTCCACTTATGGCATAATTATCCAAGCACTGCTCCATTTGAAGAAGGGGAAAGATGTATTGACTCTCTTTGCACAAATGCTGATGGAAGGTTGTCCATTGGATGGGTATGCATACAATATTTTGTTGCGCTCTTTCCTCACCAAGGAGACAATTATTGAGGCTGCTATCTTGTTCAACAGAATGGTTAATCATTCCTTTTTTCCTGACCAAGAGACATTTGAATTGATAGTCAACGATATGGCTTTGTTTTCATTTCTTAATATGGTTGCACAAAGTTTACTGAAAGTGATAGATACAAGTGGAACAGTGAGCCCCAGAATATATAACATTATTATTTATGGACTTATTAAAGAAGGCTTCAAGAGTGAGGCATGCAAGTTTCTAGACCAAATGCTGGAAAAGGGGTGGGTGCCTGATTCAAGGACTCATCGTGTCTTGGTCGGCAGCTCTGGTCTGGTGGAGGCTAGAGAGCTTGTTGAAGCCTACCAGACAGTGGATGGTGACAATGTGACCAACATATTGTTGGAAGCACTAGATTGAGGTTTGAAACATGTTTTTGTGTACTATGATAGGGAAATGATATACCGGTGCTGACATTTCAGTGCTACAGTTTTTCCAGGTAAAATTCTCATGAAACACTGTCAATAATGAATACTGGTAGAAGAATCTAGAAAAGTAGAAAAACCTGTAGCAGAAAAGATAAGAGGGTTGTACATAGTTGATAGACCTTCAGCAAAGAAGATGAACACGGCAAATTACTTTCTGGATAACATCGTGTACTTTTCAGACATTATTGTGCCATTTCTGAGAAAAACACATTATTTGCTATTAATAATAGTCTATGTGATGACTTAATGAGTTAAATTGTACTTTAGTTCCTTGCCTGAATTCTGTGCTATTATTTGTGACTATTCTGAACCCAATGTGGAACTAAACCAACACCACAAAACAAATCCACCAGCTAGGCCTCTACTAACAGATTGGGGTGTTTAAAATCTAAAACAGTAATACATGACAACAAATTACTATGAATATTAAATTGTTGTTGTACCTGTTTGAAATGCTGGCTGGTTTGAAAATCAATTTTAATAAAAGTGAAGTTTATATGATCAATGATGAAGCAAATTTGGGAGTAAGATATGCTGAGATTTTTAACTGTCAGATGAGTCTGTTTCCTATTAAATACTTGGGGGTGCCAGTTAGCCCGAGTAGATTGAAAGTTATTGATTGGTTACCTTTAATTGAAAAAGGGTGTAAAAGGCTGGATGTTTGGAAAGGAGGGTCACTGTCGATTGCTGGCAGATCAACGCTTATTACAGCAAGTCTGAATAATTCTCCCATGTATCATATGTCGGTTTACCTTCTACCTAAAACTACTGTGAAGAATCTAGATAAAATAAGAAGAAAGTTCTTTTGGCAAGGAGGTGGGACAAAAAAGAAGTATCATCTTGTTAAATGGGAAATCATTTGTAGGAGTAAAAAGAATGGAGGGCTGGGAATTAAAGATTTGAGAAACATGAATATAAGTTTATTATGCAAATGGTGGTGGAAGTTAGAAAAAGAAGATGGGTTATGGCAGCAGATTGTTAAAATAAAATACATGAAACAACAAACAATTCATGATGTGAATCATAGGCTGTATGACTCTCCTATGTGGAATGATTTGCTTAAAGTAAAGAACATTTATTTACAGGGGAGGGGTATATCAGTTGAGAATGGATGCTTAACTAGATTTTGGCTTGATCCCTGGTTATATAACGAACCCATTGCTGTGATTGCTCCTGTCTTGTTCGAGCTGTGTGAAAACAAGAATATAAGTGTAGCACAAGCTGTGGGGGGTGGCCAAATTTCTTTCAGAAGATGGTTATTTGGGGAGTTGAGAGTGGCTTGGGAGAATATTTGGAGAGATGCTGCTAATTTCAGGTTAAGTTCTATTGATGATTCTGTTATTTGGACTTTAGGGAAAAGAGGGACTTTTAATGTTAAATCCATATACAATGCTCTGTCTAATTTTTCTAGTGGGATATACTATAAAAAGATTTGGAAGGGAAAAATACCTGAGAAAATTAAGATTTTTCTATGGCTAATTGCTAATGATTCTATTCTGACTAAAGACAATCTAATGAAGAGAAAATGGCAGGGTATCCCATTTGTATTTTTTGTAATAATGTTGAGACCATTTCTCACTTGTTTTTTCAATGCCCTGTTGCTAAAATAATTTGGTCAGTTATAGCTAAGTGTTTGAACGCATCAAATATTCCAACAAATTTTCAACAGTGCTGGTTGTGGTGTGATAAATGGTTCTTTTTTGGTGAGAAGTATCATGCCTGGGGAATAGCTGCCATTTGTTGGGCAATTTGGAAGTGTAGGAATAGAGCTGTTTTTGACAAGAAATTAATCAAAAGTCCTCTTGAGATCATATGTCATGCTTGTGCTTTGATGAAATTTTGGGCAGGATTATTTGCAGAACTGGAACAGGAACAGCTGGTGGAAGGAGCCAATACTTTACTCAGGGTTGCC
>Ga0182004_10001182_pt1 | contig 18573 bp, 18 predicted proteins | sample Sormic07211540_1_FD_120479 | JGI IMG/M metagenome (GOLD analysis project Ga0182004, IMG submission 120479) | Endophyte microbial communities from Sorghum bicolor roots, Mead, Nebraska, USA - 072115-40_1 MetaG | ecosystem: Host-associated > Plants > Roots > Unclassified | place: USA: Nebraska...
GAAAAAAGGAGCGTTGGGGGTACGGTGTGGGATTCGATCTGTGGCTGCATATGTCGCACAGGGCAGAGGGCATGCGGGGAGAGGAGGGATCGCACGGGACGAAGGGCAGGATGAAAGTCGATTGTCGCACGAAAGAGTGTCCACTCTTTACTCTTTTTAGTTGTAGGAGATATGAGGATGTCTTTCCAGAGGAGGTACCACCAAAGCTGCCACCTAACAGAGGAATTGAACATCAAATTGACCTTGTTCATGGTGCTTTACTTCCAAACCGAGCTGCATACCGTACCAATCCAGAGGAAACAAAATAAATTCAGCAACACGTGGAAGAATTGACGAGAAAAGGGTATGTGCAGGAAAGTCTTTCACCTTGTGTAGTCTCTGTTCTTTTAGTTCCTAAAAAAGATGGTTCATGGAGAATGTGTGTTGACTATAGAGCTATTAATAAAATCATAGTAAGATAGCATCCCATTCCTAGACTTGATGATATGCTTGATGAACTTAGTGGTGAAATAATTTTCACTAAAATTGACTTGAGAAGTGGCTATCACCAAATAAGAATGAGATAAGGAGATGAGTGGAAAACAGCTTTTAAAACCAAGTTTGGGTTGTATGAATTGTTGGTAATGCCCTTTGGATTGACTAATGCACCAAGTACCTTTATGAGATTGATGAATCATGTGCTTAGATCTTTCATTGGCAAGTTTGTTGTGGTTTACTTTGATAATATATTAATTTATAGCAAGTCTCTTGATGAACATGGTGAGCATATCCAAAGTGTGCTTGCTATCCTACATGAGCAAAAATTGTATGCTAACCTTGACAAGTGCACATTTTGCACCGAGGTAGTCTTTCTTGGCTTTGTTCTTTCAGGTCAAGGTGTGGAGATGGATGTGGAGAAGATCAAAGCTGTTCGTGAGTGGGTGCCTCCACAAAATATGAGTACAAGCTTCAACGTCATTGATTTATCTCTTTTCTTTGGATTGGACGAGTCGAGGACGACACCTTTTCAAGAGGGGGAGGATGATATGACCACACCAACAAGCAATATGTCACAAGCTCCAAGTCAAACTACAAAGACTCAAGTTTTACCAACACATACACCAGCCCAAGTCATTGATGGACCGATTACACGTAGTCGTGCAAAGAAGCTACAACAAGAGGTCCACGCGCTACGAGGTGCAATGCCTGAAGGTGCTAGGTCTCAGCTTACAAGACCACTTGGTGGTCATTCCCGAGATGGTTCAGGTCATGATCAATATGACTTTGAACCTCATGCGGTATCTTTGCTTCTCAGTCCCACAGCTCTAGCGAACCATGTTTTCCCTTTCGTGGTGATCGCTTTCCTCAAATGAGACATGTCATGCTTGGTGTTTTTCCTAACACTTTTCCAGGGCAAATGAGCCAACACTGCTATCCATCACAGTTTACTAACCCTAGTGTTGCACCATTTGCTCACCCCATGTCTTTCTATTGATACAAATCAGAGGCTTGGAGAACACGTGGGTTGTTGATTCCGGTTGTTCACACCACTTGACCAGAAGTTCAAAATGGTTCTCCAGCCTCGACCGCATGCAATGTAAGGAATACATCACATTCGGGAACAATAGCAAAGGAAAAGTGCTTTCTCATGGGTCCATTTGCGTCAATGAGAGTTATGTCTTGAAGGATGTTGCTTTGGTTTCAAATTTGTATTTCAATTTTCTTTTGGTTTCGAACTCTTCAAGATGGCTTTGAAGTGTGTTTTAAGACGGGCTTGTCTTGAGTTCTTGATTCTTAGGGAAATCTTGTTTCTCAGATTGTCCCTTTTGGTCATGTCTTTCGAGTTGATTTTTCTCATTCTTTTGGCTCTTCTCATTGTCTTCTGGCTAGATCTTCCTCTGATCTTTGGAAGTGGCATAGGATACTAGGTCATTTGAGCTTTGACTTACTAGCTAGGTTGAGCTCACTTGCCTTAATCTGAGGATTGCCAAAATAAAAATTCGAGAAAGATCTTGTGTGTCATCCTTGTCACCATGGGAAGATGGTTGCCACTTCTCACCCTTCTATTACTTAAGTCATGACCAAGGGACTCCGTGAGCTACTTCAGATGGACACAGTTGGTCCGACTCGGGTTTGGTCAGAGGGAGGTAAGTGGTATGTTCTAGTGATTATGGATGATTTTTCTTGCTATTCTTGGTTGTTTTCATGGAGGGTAAGGATGAGGCATTTTCTCATGTTTGAGGGACTTGATTCTTTGGTTACAGACTTAGTTGCCTAAGAATGCCATGAGAGCTATATGTAGTTATAATGGCACCGAATTTAAAGACACTCAGTTTGATACCTTTTGTGCTTCTTTGGGTCTTGAGCACCAGTTTTCCTCTCCTTATGTCCCCCAGCAGAACGGTGTTGTTGAGCAAAAAATCAGACCCTTGTTGAGATGGCCATGATGATGCTCGATGAGCATAGGACTCCTCGGAGATTTTGGGCCGAGGTGATCAACACCGCTTGTCATGTTTCCAATCACATTTTCCTTCAAGCCTTGTTGAAGAAAACTTCATATGAGCTATGATTTGGGCATCTGCCCAAGCTAAATCATTTTAGGGTGTTTGGTTGCAAGTGTTTCATCCTAAAACAAGGTAATTTGGACAAATTTGAGTCTAGGTCCTCCGGTGGTATTTTTTTGGGTTATGCTTCCCATTCTCATGCATATCAAACTAACTGAGTCATGTAGACCTGCGAGGTGACATTCAATGAAACAATACCTTGTTCTTCTCCTGCCTTTGAAAGTGCAGGTGATCAGGAGATTGTTGAGAGCATCTTTGATGAGGATGATGTAGAAGATGCCAATTGGGGTGATCCCGAGCCGACACCACTGGCTACCCCTCTTGAGTGTCCAATGACTACATTGTCTGATGGCCCCGATCCTTTTTCTTCCACTACTTGGGGTCCATTTGAGCAACCTACTCAGCCTAGACCGATTATTCCTGAGGAGGCCCAAGCTGCAGTTGAGGGGGAGGCGACTTCTTCAAGGGAACACCTCGACACATTCAGCTTCATCATCCACCTCAGAACATGATTGGTGAAATCGACCAGTGAGTCATGCGGTCTAGGTCATATCACATCTCACACTTTGCTCATTTTGCTTTTGTTGCTTCTTTTGAGCCTCGAGATGTTGGACATGCACTATCTAATTCTGATTGGGTCAATGCTATCCATGAGGACTTAGAAAACTTTGAGAGAAACTATGTTTGGTTTTAGTACCACCTCCACTAGATTGCCATCCCATAGATAACAAGTGGGTTTTCAAGAACAAACATAGTGAAGATGGGGTGGTAGTTAGGAACAAGGCTAGGTTGGTAGCTCAGGTTTATTTTGTTAGAAAGAGGGGATAGACAATGAGGAAACTTTTGCGCCTACTGCTCATATGGAAGCTATTAGGATCCTTTTAGCCTTTGCAGCTTTGAAAGGTTTCAAGCTATACCAGACAGATATGAAGACTGCTTTCTTGAACGGGTATACAAAGGAAGAGGTCTATGTGAGGCAACCCCCTAGATTTGAAAATCCTAAGTTTCCTAACCATGTCTATAAACTCCACAAAGCCTTGTGTGGTCTAAAACAAGCCCCACGAGCCTAGTATGAGCGTTTGAAAGCCTTCTTGCTTGCAAATGGCTCTAAAACAGTTTCAGTTGATAAAACTTTGTTTCTCCTCAAGCAAGGCACTGACACTCTTTTGGTTCAGATATACATGGATGATATCATTTTCAGTGGCTCTTCTCATGCACTTGTTGTCAAGTTTGTAGAAACTATGAGCAGGGAATTTGAGATGAGCATGATGGACGAGGTGACGTTCTTCCTTGGTTTAGAAATCAAGCAAACTCAAGAAGGAACATTTGTGCATCGAGGCAAATACACCAAGGACATACTTAAGAAATTCAATATGGGCGAGGCCAAGCCTCTCTCGATGCCCATGTTGACCATGATGGCTTTGGATGCGGATGAGGAAGGAGAAGTATGGACCAAAAGGAGTACAGAGGCATGACTGGGTCGCTACTATACTTGATGGTGACAAGACCAGACATCCAGTTCGTGGTCTGCCTATGCACACGCTTTTAGTCTACAGCGCGCACATCTCATCGTCGAGCCGTCAAGCAAATCTTGAGATATCTCTGTTTCACAGTTGAGTTTGGTCTTTGGTTTATAGCTTCCTCCTCCCTTTCTCTTTGTTGCTATTCTGATGCGGATTATGCCGGCTACCGTGTTGAGCAGAAGCCCACATCAGGGACTTGCTAGTTTCTTGGAACTTCCCTTATGTCTTGGTCCTCTCACAAGCAATCCTCAATTGCTCAATCCACCATAGAAGCCGTGTATGTTGTTGCTGCTACTTGTTGCTCCCAGTTGTTTTGGATGATAGCTACTTTGAGAGACTTTGGGTTAGAGTTTAGGCGAGTGCCTTTGCTTTGTGATAGCACCAGTGCCATATGATATGTCCATTTCGATTGTCTCGACAAGCTCTTCACAATGGTGTGCTCTGTTTCATCATTTGATGTACTTTTATATGGAAATATATGCATAACCTACAAAACAAGTAGGAGCAACACAACTTGTGGAACTTGTTAGGATAAAACCCTACAACTATGCATTAACAACTCTTTTCTTGTTGTATGGTGCATGAATTGATGGTATAGTGTTGACGTTAAGGAGCATCAACAAACTCCCCCAAGCTTAACCTTTGCTAGTCCCTAGCAAATATAGGATTAAATCAACATGATTGATCACGAGTTGCTACAATGTTTTCATGCCTTATACGTACACCAATGTTCAAAAATTCTCCTCCGGATTAGATTTTTTTTGAACTTACCCATATTACCTATAATTGTGGTGCTTTTAACCTTCTCTTGGATCTTGAGTAGTTGAAAAGTAGAACGATCAAGTCAAGCACTATGTCTCAAGCCCTTCGATCAACCTTTATTCTAGAGTTTTGTAGAATTTTTGCAAAGAAATATAGATTCCATTGTATGACCCTTTCATGTCTCTCATATGTGGTATTTGTGGATCCTCAACAAAAATAAGTAATGTATCTTCTCTCAATATATGGATATGTGGAGTTTATATGGAAAACAAAGATAATTTGCAAAGGATATATTTATCAAGTCAAATAGTAGACCTAGAAAGAAAATCATACACTCTAATCAAGACGTGCATTAATAGTGTGAGCATATTTATTACTGCTCTTCTAAAGTTATACCTCTCTGCAAGGATATTAGAAAACATGAGCTATATGTCTAATTCTATTGTTGGGCATGTGCCCCTTTTTACCTCTCAGGCGAGTGTCTTTGCACCCATTGTTACCTCTCAGCCGAGTGTCGAAGAACCCATTATTTTAACTCTCCATTTTTATGATAGGACACATGTCCATTTTTCTTTTTATACTCAGAGTTGGGCTTTTTGCCTCTTTTGTATAGACACATGCTTCTAACACCTTTTAGAGAAGTTACCTTAATTGGAGCATTGACTCATTTAATTAATTAAGTGCACACTATCTTGATCACAAAGCATGACAAACTTTACGCGGGTCAACATAGCTTGACTTAATTCAATGCACAGCAGAAATTTATAAAGGTGTAAAGTATTTACTTTAGATCGTGGTAGGGATCAAACTCTCAACCATACAAGGGAACTCATTTTTTTATTTTTCAAAAGATAAATCTCCATAACTATAGTATCAGTGTATCACTAGGATCAAGGTAAATAGCAGCCTAAACTTTTTTACATCATACCCATCAACCACCTAGACTTAGATCTAGCCTTCGCAACCCACAAGTCTTAGGTTTAGAGCAAATTTTTATCAAAACAATCTTTTTCTAAAACTCGAGAGAATTTAAGGTTGAAAACTAGGTACTTGAAAGGAATTACGGCAGAGCAACTATTCATCATCTCCATGCTAACAAATATATCTAGAGCTCATTTAATTCTATGGTAGGTAAGACCTTGTACAAACTCTCTTTTTATTTATTACCTAATATTAATGAATAATATATATAAAAAGACTCTTATAAAATATAATATATATATATATAAATAATATGTATGGGAGAAATAGTTAGCTAGGTAAATAGGAGATGCCCTCTCCCAAGCTGAATGTTGACGTAGTCGTTTTTCCTTGACAGCATAGACATTTTCAATCTCTCTAGGTCTTCCACCAAGAGTAGATGAAGAACTTATGGCTATCCCTCTCAATCTTCTTATTGAAACCTATCTCGATCAAATATACACCAAAACTCGTGGAACATATTAAGCATTAGTGGTAAAACTATTATACCTTATCCGTTGGGATCTTTTTCAAGTAAGCACTTTTCAAAAAGATCTCGATATTTTTGGATTTTCTATTTATATATGTAAATGCAAGAATTTTTATTTTATTTTTATGCCTCCACAGTAAATAGTCGAGACCTATTCACATGGGGCTTAGAGTTTTTTAAATGCAATGCAAAATTTTAAACATGCTAAATGAATTGCAGAAATAATAATATGTAGAAATTAAATATGAGGATAACTACCAATATTACCTTTCGGTGATGGTTCGGAGATTTAGGTCCGTCGAACCGGACCTAGTTTGGTCAGGCACTTGAGGCACTGTCTAAGGAGGTAGAGTCCTCCTCTAGTTTCTCCCCTTGAATATCTAACGAACTGAGAGATAGCGATTCTTCTTCTTGTGATGGAGTGCTTGTGGTGTTGTCTCTTTCTTTCTCCACACTTTCTGAGTCTTTGGTTTCTCTTCTTGTGATTCCTCTTCTTTGGTTTCTGAGGTAGCTTCTACTTTAACAACTTCCTTTTCTTGATTAGCCTCTTCCTTCTTGATGATTTGAGAGCAACATCTCTTATTTTTGTTCTTCTTGGGCTTCTCAAGGGTGGTGTAGCTATTGAAGTAACATCGCACCTTTTCCCTAGGGAAGTGGAAGTGGATCTCCCCTTGCTTCATGTAGATGATGGCACTTGTGGTGTGAAGGAACGGTCTTCGTAAGAAGAGGTGGACATCATCCTGTTCACCCATGTCTAGAACCATGAAATCAGTAGAGACCTCTTGATCCATGATCTTGACTAATATATCTTTGGCTATTCCTTCCAGAAATCGGAAGGATTGGTCCACCAGCTGCAGCTGCAAATATGTTGGGCACAAGGGTCTATCATGATATAAGTGTCTATACGCTACCATAGACATGATGTTGACACTTGAGCCAATGTTGCAGAATGTCTTGTAGAAGGTGCTCCCCTTGATCATACAGTCGATGGTAGGTACTCTAGGATCCTCTAGCTTCTCAAGTTGGGATGGAGCAAGAGCAGGGTTAGTTGGTGGTTCAACAGTCTTGACCATCCAAACTGGTTCTTGAGTAGGAAGCTTTGCTTTGCTCTTCTCCTTCTTGATATTCTTTGGTGGAGTGGGCAGTATGCCTTCATAAGTGTTGACCTTCTTTGTTGGTGCCTTCTTTTGTGGGATCTTGTTTTCTGGAACAACATTCCTCTTCTCTTGAATCTTGCAGTCTCGGTCATACGGTCTCTAAGGGTGAACTCTATTCATGACCATACGATTCTTGAAGTTAAATCTCTCCTTGGTCTTTCTGATGGTGAAACAAATCTTGGCGCTATCAGTATAGATGATGGCTTTGGCTGTGCTAAGGAATGGTCGCCCTAGGACGATGGGTGCTCTTTTATCTCCTCCAGTTTCTATCACCATGAAATCTACTCGAAGAGACGATTGTCCAACTACTACCCACATATTCTCAAGGATTCCCATTGGGTAGCACAGTCTGATCTGCAAGCCACAAACACTTGGTTGTGTACAACAAACTTGTATTGATTGACAATTATGTGAATTATTTGTGAAACACTTTTACTTGTATGGTTATTCTAAAGTTCTCCTTGATCAGAGTTTGTGTGAGGACACACATGAATATTAGATTAGCACATGTATTAGTTGATGACTATGTTTCACAAGTCATAGACATAGAGATGTCAAACTAATAATGTGGACACATGTATGACATGGGGCTGGACTGACCCAACATGAGATCTTCTAATTATCTCTTCATACATCATGTATGTTATGTCCTTAGACCTGAGATTGTTGTATATTCTCAAGATGTGAAACGACCTACTTAGGGACTCTTAGACGTTACTCCGTAATAGGGTAGTTATAAAAGTGGTCTTCAGGTTTGTCGGGAAACATGCTGTGAGACATAGATGATCAAGATGGAACTTGCCCCTCTCTATTTGGGAGAGATATCACTGGATCACTAAGTGATTGGATCAACAAACGCATGGTTGTGCTTGGGTTATGTGTTAATCCATGAGTTGGACTAAATATTGTGTAGCAAGGGAATAAGATGTATGTGTATATAGTGGTTCATCTAATACGATCTTTGCGTGCGTATAGGAGTTGTCACAACCTTGCTAGAGGCTGCTGTCAACTATTTGACCAGTAGAAGTACTCAGCCCATGTCTATATGTACGTGAACCCATAGGGTCGCACGCTTAAGGGGCTGGAAGCCTAATTTTGGTTGGACCCAAATTAGACAAGGCTTAGGGTTTTCTAATTGGGCCTCCAACTCGAGACTGATTGGAGGATGCCTATATAAGAGAGGGAGGGGGCGTGACCAGGGTTATCTCATGCTATTAGGCAGCCGCCGCCGCTCACCCACGCTCGTGCCTATTGCTCCTCGTGGACCTAGCAATCGGGAGGCGCAACGCTTCTTCCCTGCACGTGTGGGATGCCTTGGAGGTGCTACATCTAGAGCATAGGGATGGACCATGTGAGAGGGATTGATGCAGTGGACGACCACACAACTACACAGCACTGGTACTATGTGCACGACTACACTGAGTCGCTTTCGTTGCATCTGCGTGTCTAGTGGTAGTCCCGTGATCTATAACTGGTAGTTGATCATGTTTTATGAGGTCAAAGTTTCTGTTTTCTAGCTAGTGTAGCGTACTCATACTCCTTCAGTGGTATCAAAGTTGTTACTTCATTGTTATTGATTCGATTGGGTATATATAGAGATATGTGTAGTTTTAAATGAGTCTCTGATCTTGATTCATGGTCATGTTGTGCTGGTATTGTAACGATCTACTCGTACCGGTCGGTATTCCGCCATCCGAGTTAAGTGATACATGTAAACCCAGTCATGGTGGGATAGAGATCAATCAGATTGATCTAATTGTACCCTTGGTCAAGTGTCGGGCGTATATGATGTGCGGCGATAGTAGATGGGATCTACTGCCAGGCGACGGATTGCCACGAAAAGTGTCGGTAAAATAGCCATAACTTTTGATCCATAACTCAGATTGAGACGATCTCTAAACAAAAATCGTGTTCGGCGAAATTAGAATTTCAAAAAAGGCCGGTAAAATAGAGTGGCCCTGCAAGTTTAGATGTCGGAATCGGTTAACTCTATTTTGCAGGGATTCATGACTGGTATAGCCCTTATGTGCATGTGATGCATGTATGTAATTAATTCATGGCTTGGATGTCATGATAATGACAATATGGCTGGAGCCACATAGATATTGTCCATCTGATGTAATGGCCTGCGTGCCAATCTGTGATGATCCTACCCGTGATTATGTAATTTTAATTCACTGCCTTGTGTTAGTGATTGCTGGTCTTTGTGGAATCATTATTGGAGGATGGCGTACAAGGATCATGAAGATGGAGATCACCATGATGAACAGATACATGGAGATGGAGATCCCCAAAGTGATAATGGGCTATACCAAGTCATATCTATGTTAATGGCATTCTTACTATGTTCTACTTTCATATGCGATGATGTTTTTGTCTACATGTGCACGGTAGTGAAGTAGAACAATCCCTCAACGATGTTTAAGTTACATGCTCCACCAAACCTTGCACTGTCATGTGTCTTGTACGATCGGTGGTAGGTCTATGAAATTAGGGTGCCACTAGTTTTCCTTTACTAGACAGGTTCGTATCGGATACCTAAGAGTTACGGACCTTGGAGCATAAGTAGTTGGGCAACACAAGCATAGAGATGCCACCCCAACAACAAGAGTCATATATGATATGATTAGCAATGAGTGACTTACCGATCTACAATGTCTACTAGCGGTGATGCTAAAGCTCACTAGTATACTTGTTAGTTGTGGGTCTTGAATCACTAAGTATCAATCGAGAGATAATGATTTTAGTGGGAGTAGATTTTGTTTAATATTATTTACTCTATCTTGGATACATTGTCTTAGTATTTTGCATTACTTTTGTTGTAGATTAATGGTGCTCACCAATCAAACATTTACTTTGCGCTCAATTCTTGAGAAAGATAAGCTGAATGGAACGAACTATGCGGATTAGATACGCAACCGGAGAATTGTTCTCAGGGCTAAGAAAAAGGAAGAGATTCTAGACACCCCATTACCAGAAGCACCTACTGATAATACACCTGCTATAGAGAAGAACGCTTACAAGAGAGCATGTGATGCTGATCTTGAAGTGAGTTGCCTCAGGCTTGCTTGTATGGAACCTGAGCTGTAGATGCAATTCAAAAATAATCATGCAGCGTATGATATAAGCATAGCGCTTAATGATATGTTCCAAGCTGAGGCTAGGACTGAAAGGTTCCAAGTCTTAAAAGCTTTTGTTGAATGCAAGCTAGTAGAGGGCGCGCAGTTGGCCCACATGTAATCAAGATGGTTGGTTACACTTAGAGGTTGGAGAAGCTAGGCTTCCCAATTGTCCAAGAGTTGGCTACTGATTTCATTCACTTGTCTCTTCCGCCCAGATATGAAAACTTCATCTTGAACTACCATATGCATGGGGCGGAGAAGGACTTGAATGAATTGTGTGGTATGCTGAAAACAACAAAGGCTGGCATCAAGAAAAGTGCACGAAGTAGCTAAGTGTTGGTTGTCCAAAACAAGCCTAACTTTAAGAGAAAGAAGGGTAACACTTGGAAGAAGAAAAAGGGTAAGTCTAAGGATGAGATTCATAAGCCAAATCGACCTGCACCTAAGGCTAGACCAGCTGCTGATGAAGAGTGCTTTCACTATAAGGGGAAAGGTCACTGGAAGAGAAACTACAAGTTGTACTTGGTGTCCTCAAAGAAGGATAGCGGTAGTAAAGGTACTCCCACTGCTCATAGAGTTGTTGTTTATGTTACAGATAATTTCCTTGTTAACTCTTATATGAATTCTTGGGTATTTAATACCGGATTGGTTGTTCATATTTGCAATAAGATGCATGGAATGATAAGAAGTAGAAACGTTGAAAAGGGAGAAGTTGATTTCCGCGTGGGCAATGCTTTCGTAGTTGCCGGAACTAAGTGGTATGGATCAGCAACTACCCCAATCGAATTATTTGGGCCTACTCGTTATCAGTGGGATCAAGGATACTTTCAGCAAGAAATATGTCGAAGAGTGAGCGATGGGTTAGCCGAGAATCTTAGTTTATCAGAAGCTTGATCTAAAATTCCTGAAAAATTAGCCTTTTATAATTATATTGGTAATAATCCAGCAAAGGGGGATTATTTAGGGCAGGCTCAATGGACAATGGGGATGGCATAGCTATTGGATGGTTAGGACATCTGGTCTTTAGAGATAATAAAACTTAGAGATTCCTATGTATGACCCTCTCAAGTCTCTCCTTTATGGTATTTCTAGATCCTTACCAAGGCATTAAGAGTGTATGCCTTCTCTCTTCACCATATATTGCACAGTCAAACCATGGATCCAAAGGAATTAGTCCAGCCATACAATCAAGGGAACGTATCATGTGCAATCCATCTTCGTGTGCAACCTATGCAACCACCAATTGAGGTCACAGGATCTAGATTCAACGGCTGAGGTTTTTTTCACTTAAACCCTTCCATCTGGATACACACGGGTTAGATTTAAACCCACAGGTGGAGGGATTTAAGTGAAAAAATCTCAGACATTAGATCTAGATCCTGTGACCTTAATTGGTGATTGCATAGGTTGCACACGAAGCTGGGTTGCATATGATACGTTGTCTAAAATCAAATCAAGATGTGCATGTGTGTTGTCCTAAATATATGGGTTGAGTGGATATATGGTAGTAGTAGCAAATGGTGATGTTGATAGATGTAAGTAGAAATGAAGGGGTACATGGATGACAATGGTGAACACCTAATTCTACTACTTTCCTCCTTGAAGAAATTTATACCTCTCTTGAACTTTGAATAATTTGGAGAGAACTTGGGCTGCTCAAAATCTCTCTATGTTGGGATATTTGTCCTCTTTCTCTCTCTCTCTCTCTCTCTCTCTCTCTCTCTCTCTCTTTCTCTCCTTTTTTCTGATGAAGCACCTAAGTCTTCTTTAGAAATATTGATGGAGGTAGCAGCAAAGGGATGTTTGGAGCTTTATTGCATAACAAAAAGAGCTAGCAATGGATGAAAGAATATTTTTAATGCTCACTCCCAGTGTAGGAGTTGAATAATTTTGGGATGTGTCTAAATCAAAAGTATGTTGATGCATACTTCTAGGGTAGAAGCAGCATATATCGGTGGAGTGTACATGATCTTGATTTTAATCGCATGACCAATTCCTAAGGGTCAACATAACTTGACCATACTCAATGCTTTCAAGGAGTAAATATAAGTGGAAGATTTCCTAGTCTACAAGCATGTATATGGCTGTGGTAGGAATATAAACTCTTTCCATACAAGAACTCGTCATGCAGTAGTTTAATTTCTCAAAAGATAAATTCTCTAGAAGTCTAGTATCACTTAGAACAAGATAAACATTAGCTTAGACCTTCCCATATCATACCCGTCAACTACCTAGACTTAGATCAAGCATTCTCTACCCACAAGTTTCAAGTTTAGAGTAAATCTTAGATCAAAACGGTGTGTTCAAAACTGAGGAGAGTTCTAGGTTGAAAATAGGCTCTTGAAAGGAATTACGGTAGAGCAACTATTCATCATATCCAAATAAGAGTTTATTCTAGAAATTTGTTTAGCAGGCAAAACTTTGTACACTCTCCTTTTATTTAACAAACTTAAGCATTACAAAAAAACTAAATATATATAGCAAGCAAACTTGGATTAAGGTATATAAAGGGAAACAAGAAATACTTTGCTAGATACACGGGGGATGCTCTCCCCCAAACTGGGTGTTGACACAATCATTCAATCTTGTGGTTTGATGTAGGTCTCACTCGTCCCCAACTTCCCAATTCCTGTAGAACTCAAATAGACAACAAAACTCGTGGAACTTGATTAAGTGTTAGGTGTTCGAGCCTTAGTTGTCTAGAGCCTTTATGAGGAGTTTTTAAATTGGATCTTTAAATTTCAAGAATTCAGTTACGTCAATTTCTTCTAAGTTTTTAGGTTCAAGAAAAACTTTCAAATGTTGACCATTTACCTTGAATGTGTTACCTAAATTATCCTAAAGTGTGATAGTGCCATGAGATGCAACTTCAATCACCTTGAATGGTCCTTCTCATTTGCTGCTAAGTTTTCCATGACCAAAGAGCTTCACTCTTGAGTCGAATAGTAGAGCTTTATCTCCAGGCTTGAACTCCTTGTGCTTGATTATCTTATCATGCCACCTTTTCGTTCTCTCCTTGTAAATCTTGGACTTGTGATAAGCCTTTTCTCTTCATTTTTCTAGCTTAGATATTTGCATCTGACGATTCTTACCAACTGGATGGAGATCGATGTTCCATTTCTTGATTGCCCAATGAGATTTAAATTCCAATTCAATAGGCAAGTGGCATCTTTTCCAATATACAAGCTGATAAGGTGACATGCCTATGGGTGTTTTGTATGCAGTCTGATACGCCCATAGTGCATCTTGAAGCTCGAGCTTCCATTTCTTTCCCATTTCATCCATGGTCTTTTGTAGAATGTTCTTGATTTGCTTATTTGATGTTTCTGCTTGACCACTTGATTAGGGATGGTATGGAGTTGTAACATTGTGTTTGACTTCGTATGCAGCAAGGAACTTTCTAAAGGACTTATCAATAAAGTGTCATCCTCCATCACTTATGACCATTCTTGGCATCCCAAAACATGGAAATATCACTTTCTAAAACAACTTCTTAGCATGCTTGGAATCGGCAGCTCAACATGGTAAGGCTTCTACCCACTTAGACACATAGTCAACTACCACCAAGATGAATTCAACATCTCTAGACTTTTGAAATGGTCCCATGTAATCAATTCCCCACACATCAAACAACTCTAGTTGGAGGTTGTTCTAGAGTGGCATTACATCCTGAGTATTGATATTTCCATGCTTCTGACATCTGGCATATCTTCTAACAAACTCCTTTGTATCTTGATACATCGTTGGCTAGAAAATTCCACTTTGCTAGATCTTTGCATTTGTGCAGAATGCTCCATAATGTCCTCCATATGGTGATGCATGACATCTCTCTATGATTTTCATGGCTTCAACCATTGGGACACATTTCCATAACAATCCATTAGCATAGACCCAATGGAGATATGGATCATCCCACCAGTGGCAATGAGCTTTATATTTGAGTTCTCTCTTGTCTCCTCCTGGTGGAACATAACCTGCAACCATATAAATGAGCTTCATATTTGATTTTTCTTTTGTCTCTCCTGGTGGAACATAACCTGCAACCATATAATTCACAATATCAGCAAACCAGGGGTCCGAGTGTGTTACCACGAGGAGTGTGTCATCCCTTAAATAGTCATTGATAGGTAACCTCATGTGTTTCCTTATATTGAAGCCTAGACAAGTGATAGGCTACTAAATTCTCTACTCCTTTCTTACTTTTTATTTCTATATCAAATTCTTGGAGTAAAAGAGTCCATCTTATAAGCCAAGGTTTAGCATCTTTATTAGTGAGGAGGTATTTAAGAGCAGCATAGTCTGAATAAATGATTATCTTTGCTCCCACTAAATAAGATCTAAACTTGTCTATTGCAAAGATAACTGCCAACAACTCTTTTTTAGTGGTAGAATAATTGAGTTGTGGCCTAGTCTTGGTTTTGCTAGCATGGGATATAGCATAATGCTTCTTATCCTTTGTTTGGCTGAGAACGGCACCAACAACAAAGTTGCTAGCATCACACATGACCTCAAAAGGCAGTGTCTAGTCAGGTGGTTAGATGAGTAGAGCTAAAATGAGTGCTTGCTTAAGAGTTTGGAAAGCTTCATGGCACTCATTATTGAACATGAATGGTGCATCCTAAGCTAATAGGCTAGTGAGGGGTCTAGCGATTTGAGAAAAGTTTTTGATAAAATGCCTATACACCCCCCCATGGTCTAGAAAGCTTTGGATTCCATTCACATTCGTGGGGGGTGGAAGTTGTTCAATGACTTTGATCTTTTTTGTATCTACTTCTATCCCATGTATAGACACCTTGTGTCCTACCACTATTCCTTCCCGAACCACAAAATACCTTGTGTCCTGATCTTTTCTGTATCTTCTTCACATCATGGTAAGATTCTGTCTAAATTCTCTAAATAGCCTCAAAGGTTTTGCCATAGATAGTAAAGTCATCCATGAACACCTCCATGATTTTCTTGATCATCTCAGAGAACATAGACATCATGCACCATTGAAAAGAAGCTAGAACATTGCATAATCCGAACGACATTTGTCGGTATGCGTAAGTTCCATATGGGCATGTGAAAGTGGTCTTACTTTGGTCATCTGGGTGGATCAAGATTTGATGATATCCATAATACCCATCAAGAAAACAAAATAAAGAGTGATTTGCAAGCTATTCCAACATTTCATCAATGAAGGGTAACGAGAAGTGATCTTTCTTTGTAGCCTTATTGAGTTTTCGATAGCCTGTGCACATTCTCCACCCAGTGACAGTTTGTTGAGGAATGAGTTCATTCTTTTCATTCTTAATGATTGTCATTCCTCCTTTATTTGGAACAACTTGGATAGGGCTAACCCACTCACTATGTGACATGGGATAAATAATTCCAGCTTGGTAAAGCTTTTATACTTCTTTCTTAACAACCTCTTACGTAGCATTGTTAAGTCTCTGTCGTGGTTCCCTTGTTTGTGAGATGTCAGGATCCATAGAGAGACGATGCGTGCAGAGAACGGGACTAATTCCTATGAGGTCATGGAGTGAGTAGCCTATAGCTGATCTATGTCTTTCTAGGACAATGACAAGCCTACAAGTTTCTTTGTGGGATAGATTATCAGTTATGATGATAGGAGTTTCTTGATTATTATTGAGAAAGACATATTTCAAGCCAAGAGGAAGAGGTTTTAGCTCAATTGAGGGTTGTGAAGGCACCTCAAAGGGGTCTAGCTCAACAGGTTCTACTAGCTCCTCCTCTTCTTTGATGAAGTGTTCATCATCAAAAATAGGTTGGGCTAAGTCTTCTAGAGATGCCATTAGAACTTCCTCAACAAGATCTTGTTCGAGCTTGGATTCTATTATTGCATTATGTGAGTGTGCAAGTGAGACATTGATAGTAGAGTTTCCCAAATTTAAATTCAAGAGACTTTGTTTTGATTGCTCTTGAAAGATTGTCCCCAAAGGTACACCAATCAAGAGGGTCGTGTCTAAAATGTCATAGATGTGAAAGTCTAGATGGTACTTAGAGCCTCTTATGCGCAAAGGTATAGACCTTATGACCCCATAACTTTCTATAGTAACTCCAGAAGGTGTTCTTAAAAGCTTATGAGATGGGATCAAGGACTCGTTGGGGCAAAGTTCTTCAGCCAAAGCCTTAGAAATACTATTCATCCCTATGGTAGGATTATAATAAGCCTCTATGATTTTCTTCTTTAGGATGCACATTAGAACTTTTGAGGGGGCACTGATTTGGGCTACCTCAGCGAAATGAGTCCTTTGATGTATTCCATTAAGAAGGGATCATTGTGCGGAACTTCATCATCCTTAAATGATTTAGAGTGCTCTAGAGGCTTTACATGAACTAGAAAGTTCGAGGCATTCTCAAAATATTTAGAAAGATCTACCTTGATTTCAGAGAGGAATGTGGAAGGATGGGGCTCATTGTCTTCCAACATATTTTGTGTTTCCGTAGTAGGAGATTCTTCGGCAAACAAATCATTATAAGTATTGGATTGAATTTTAGATTCGATTGCATCTCATCTTGTTGGTCAGGGCTTGGCTTGACTTCTTTTTCTTCTTTAGGAAACTCATCAAAAATGCCAGTATAGGGGGTATTTTCAAGGATTTTCTAAAGGATTGCTTCCCCCTCACTAAAGGACATGTGCATGAATGAGCCTCCAGAAGATATGTCAAGATGGAGAGCAGTGATGACACTTCTTAACGCAACTACTAAAAATAGACTCTAAACCTATCCCTAGCAATGGCATCAAAATTACTTAACATCACTTAAGCTAGGTTGTCATCCCTAACATGATGTAGAAGTGCTGGTATTAAATCTATATGCTTTTCTAGGAATAAATAAATAAAAGATCCGCAAGCGCACAGATAATACCGATGTAGCATTTTAACCAGGAGTATTCCAGGTATCGTTATTTATAATTTTACCACTGGGAAGGGACTTGCAATGGATAATGAGCAATGAGCACTATTTGTAATCATGGAGACCTTAACTATGTCTTTATCTATCTCTCATGCAGGATAGAACTAGATGAACTAGAGGGATCCTCTTCTACTTGGATGGAGATTTGAAACCCTAGCTTTTGATCTATAGAAGAGATATGGTGCTTCTCCCTAGGGGGCGCCTCCTATATATTGGCCTAGGAATCACCACGTCATTGATCCATGTGAGGTGCCACATCATCGATCTGCGTGAAGTGCCACATCATCAATCCGTGAGACTCACTCACATTGGCCACTAGAAGGGGGTGACATTCTGGTGTCTTCAAGATTGTTCTTTTTTTATATGTAGCTGCTTTGCCTCTATGTAAACATGACATGTAGGCCCTCCTTGGCTCTTTTCTGATAACCACCTACAGAAATAGATATTCACCAAAACTCGTGGAAATTTATTAGTTAAACCCAAATATCTATGGTGATATTATAACCAAACCCTTTTTCGCTATTTGTTGATGCTTAAAAATAAGAGTTATCTATTGTCAACATATGGGTCATTGGATTCTAAGATATACATGAGAATCCCTGATGGAATCGGTATGCCAAACCCTAAGGCAAATCACAACATGTATTTGCGTCAAGTTGCCGAAGTCAATATATGGCTATAAAGCAGTCAGGCCAAATGTGGTACAATTTGTTTAAGTGAATTCCTTAAGTTATTGGGATACACAAATAATGATGACTAACCATGTCTCTTCATTAAAAAATGAATCAACAGGTTTTTATATCATATTGGTGTATGTTGATGATCTTAGTATCATTGGTAACGAAGTCGATATGAATGAAGCACAACATCATTTAAAGATAGAGTTTGAGATGAAAGATTTGGGTCATACCAAATTTTGCTTGGGTTTACAACTTGAGCACTTTCATTCTGGTATATTCATGCCCAAACTGCCTATGTCCAAAAGGTATTGGAGAAATTCAATATGGACAAGTCATATCCATCAAAACCTTGATGGTCGTGAGACCTATAGATATTAACAAAGATCATTTTAGACCACGAGAAGAAGAAGAAGAAGAA
>Ga0182004_10001183_pt1 | contig 18570 bp, 17 predicted proteins | sample Sormic07211540_1_FD_120479 | JGI IMG/M metagenome (GOLD analysis project Ga0182004, IMG submission 120479) | Endophyte microbial communities from Sorghum bicolor roots, Mead, Nebraska, USA - 072115-40_1 MetaG | ecosystem: Host-associated > Plants > Roots > Unclassified | place: USA: Nebraska...
CAGTACTGTACTCCATATCACGTGCTTCATCCGTGGCATTCTTTAATTTCCAGTAGGATTATGGTGACCTCTCTTTTAGAATGGTGGTATGCTGTAGAAGGAAAACATTCCTAGGAGTCTTAGAAATGATAAGCGTATTTATCCCTTTATTTAGAATTCATAATTGTATTTTATCTAAGGAAAACTCAAATGTTATAAATTTCTATCAACAATTAGTCAAATATATGCAAGGCGTAAATTTTGTATTAATATATTTGTATTCAAAGTGACTATGAGATACTTTTAGATAATGAATAAAAAACCTGGTTTCATCCCTTGCAAGATACAAGCAAGAGAACCAGACCAAATACTACAAGATCTAACTAAAACTCAATCCTAACATTAAAAGACCATCCAAAAGAAAGAAAAGAACTGCAAAGCCATCGCTCGACATACATGCACGCTCCTTGTTACACCATTCCAGTTGCGTCCAATAGAGTAACCAATATGTTCTCCTGAATAAAAGTCTAAAAAAATGTTTTGGTTTAGCGTCCATAAGAACTACTCTCTCTGTTCCAAAATAATTGTCGTTCCTATTTCCGAGAAATAACTTTGACTAAGTATATATTAAAAATATTAATATTATGGTACATAATTAGTATCACTGGAAAGATATTTGAATCTAGTTTTTAAACAAATTTATTCAGAGATACAAATATTGCACGTATTTTCTATAAATCCAGTCAAACTTGTGACACGGAAATCCAAACCGACAGTTATTTTGGGATAGAGGGAGTACTTCATTTCTTGTAAGCCATATTATCCAGCAAATGGTAGCATCTCCTGATAACAAAATAGCATTGTTCAATCTAGCCTCTGGTTGTACCACCCATTGAAATGGTCAGTAACATTATTGAGTGGTTGCCAAAGGAATTTAGTGTAAACGCAGTCAAAGAACACATGTTGAATTGTTTCCTCCCTGCAACAAAAGGCAAAAAAAAGAACTTAATTCCTGATCCAAATTCTTTTTGATAGGTTAGTTATCTTAGAACAACATCCCTTTTAAGAAACTACAAGAAGATGTGAATTTTGAAGGCAATCTAAGACGACAGACAACATGTGAAACCTTAATCCATTTTTTGATGACCTGATTGTACATAGGATTTATTATGAAGAAACCATTGAATTTCAAAAGCCAGTCAAAAGTATCATTTTCATCTTGTACATTTATAATCAACCACCTTGCTACAAGACTATTCCACTCAAGTAGCTTACTCCCTACTAATACTCTTCAAAATGAACATTAATAGGAGATGTACTAAGAGTATGTGCAAATGTAGCATGTTTTTGGCTTTACAATATTAAAGAGGTTACCGTAGGATAGTGCCTTTTGAGTGCATACACATCCAATTAGGTATTTTCCCTAAACTATTGCTAAAAAAGGTATTTTCCCATAACTTGATTTGTGATATTAATTTCGTAGCAAATGACTACTCACTTTGTTATTTTATTAAGTGGCACATTTGGTTTATCCTAAATCAAACATGTGTATCTTTGACAACTTGTTTCAAAATTTTTATATAGTTTCATGTCATAAGATTTATATTTTTTAGATTTATGATGAGAAATACTATCATAATATGCAATTTCTGTATCATGAAACTATAAGTATTTTTCAAAATGATTGGTTAAAGATTGCAATGTTTGACTTAAGACAAACTAAATGTGACAATAAAAAACAAAGAGACTACATATTATAAGAGGAATTAAGGATTCAAATCTATTTTACATGACTTATTTTAGTCAAGTACACTTATAATTTCAGGACGGAGAGTATTTCTTATCACCGAGGCTAGTCTCAATGAGAGTTGCATCTTAGTTTTATTTGCATTTAATAAGCTGCCACATAGGCATTTTTATGATGTGGTACCATATTTAAGAAGAGAGAGTAAATGGGTTTCATGGAGATGAGAGACTCCTACAACAGTTAGGCTATCCTCAGTGAGAGTTTAATGACTCAGTTTCTAACGCATCCATATTTTAGAAACTGTACAAAAGAGTTTTATCTCCATGAAACTCTCTCTACTCTCATAAAACTTTTATTATCTCTTTCTTCATTATACGGTGCCACATCAACATATTTAATGCTCATAAAACTTTAATGAAATCTCATTGAGACTGGTCATTAAATTAACATATTTAATGCTCATAAAACTTTAGTGGATCATGGAATTAAATGCTTATGAAACTAGAGAATGAAACTATGCATTGAAAGTAATGATTTCATTCAAGTTCCACTTACCATCGAAACTGTGGTCTAGTGTTTGTGCCACGCCATACACACGTGCCGTGGAAAAAGCGGAAGAAAATTCGGTGGACGCTGGGTTCATGGCGTCGTCCATGCACCCCAGCCCCGATAGGCGACGCGTGTCTCGTGAGCAAATCAAACGTCCGACGTGAGGCGGCTCCACGGCATCAAGCTCCTCACGTACGCACGGCTCGGCTGAGTCGGTTTCGTGTCTTCCTCTCCCGAGCCATAATGTTAGGCTCCAAAGTCACCACTCACTATCGACCTTGTTTAGTTCACCTTATAATTCAAAAACTTTTCAAGATTCTTCATCACATTAAATTTTGTGACACATGTATGCGACACTAAATATAGACAAAAATAAAAACTAATTGCATAGTTTATCTATAATTTACGAGACAAATCTTTTGAGCCTATTTAGTCCATAGTTAAACAATAATTATCAAATACAAACAAAAATACTACAAATTCAAAATCCAAAAATCTTTTCACAACTAAACAGCCTTCGACTCCAGCGAACACCACCAACTGCATCCCGAGGGTCGTTCGTGCCTCGTAGCAGGGCCACATCGTCATGGACTCACGATCATGGTGATAGACATGTACCAGACCTCTCTCAGCTCTTCGCTTCGTAGGTCCTTGAACTCATCTATCACGAATGGCAATCTTAAGCCCTGCGGGTATCGCAGCAGCATATGACGTGGCAGTGCGGTGATGCGGGTGGCAGCTAATAGACTTACTTAGGATCTACTAGCAGTAAATCGAACAGGATTCGAGATAAAAAAACATAGGTAGTAATACATGTGCATACACTAGATCTGTTATAAATGAGTACATACAGAGAATGTATAGATCGAGGGGTTTAGGGCTTCGACCGTCGTTGGCGGCGGGAGCAGCTCCGGAGGCGTCCATGGCTATGGTGTCGGGGCGGTGAAGATCTCGCCATCCTTCAGGCCTCCACCGGCGCTGACCGACAACGACAGGAAAGAGGTAGGAGGGATACGGTGTGGTGGTGCTTCCCGACGCCACTGCGCACTGTCAATCGGTGACCTAGGGTTGTGAGTGGAGTTTGGCGGCGCACGACGAACTTCGTGTTATGTGCCTACGGTCCCCACTCCTATTTATATGGCGCAGCGCGTCAGGGGGCCACCAACCATGGATTGGTTGGGCGCCCCCGATCAGGGCGCGATCCAGGGGAAAGGCCCCAGTCGTTGGGCTGAGCCTGAGATCAACCTAACATTCTCCCCCTTGATCTCATCTATCATCTTACGCTTTGTTAACCCACCCCATCACAAATTAGTGTATTGAGCATGTTTCATCATAACAGTTATTACTGTTAGATTAGACAGCCACAAACACTTTTTTGTTTTAAGATGAATTCTCGCCTTGGGCCCCTTGCTATTGAGGAATCATAGGTTTTCCCTTAAACCCATGCCGGCTACATGTTCTCTAAACACATTGGGTGGTAAGCCTTTCGTAAGCGGATCCGCTAGCATCTTTTTCTGTGCTTATATGTTCAAGACTTATGACGTGATCCCAGATTTTATCCTTCACAACATAATATTTTATGTCAATGTGCTTGGCGGCATTGCTTGACTTGTTGTTGTGAGCATACAATACTACTGGCTCGTTGTCACAATACAACTTTAGTGGTTTTTTGATGCTATCGACCACATTTAAACTGGGTATAAATTTCTTAAGCCAATTCACCTGTCCTGATGCCTCAAAACAAGCAATAAACTCAGCATACATTGTGGACTATGTAGTGACTATTGTTTGTTTTGAGCTTTTCTATGATATGGCTCCTTGCGTGAGAGTGAATATATACCCTGAGGTAGACTTTCTTTCATCTCCTGTGTAATCAGAATCTGAATACCCTACTATTTGTAGGTTATCGGACCTTTAGGTTAACATGAGCCCTCTCATGCCTTACAGTATCTTAAGACTTTCTTTACTAGATTCTAGTATTCTATACCTGGTTTACTTTGATATCTGTAAAGCAGCCCGGGCACAAAAGCTAGGTCTGGGCGTGTGCACACTTGAGCATACTGTAAGCTTCCGATAGCTAAAGCATATGGAACGGCTTTCATGCGATCGCGCTCGAACTTACTCTTGGGGACATTGATGTTCCCCATACTTGTCACCTTTGACAATGGGAGTAGGTGAAGGTTTACACTTATGCATATTGAATTTCTTCGAAGCTTTCTCTATATAAGCCTCTTGGGACAATCCCAATACCCCTTGGTTTCTATCTCGGTGACTCTTTATGCCCAAGACAAAAGAAGCTTCACCTAAATCTTTCATATCAAAATTTGAGGACAAAAACCTTTTGGTTTCCTGCAGTAGAGTGACATCACTACTTGCTAGTAGAATGTCATCTACATACAGTACTAGGAAAATGTATTTCTCATTCTTGAACTTTGCAAAGACGCAATTGTCCTCGACATTCTCTTTAAACCCAAACTTTCTGATCGTCTCATCAAACTTCAAATACACTGTCTAGATGCTTGCTATAATCCATAAATGGATTTCTTTAGGCGACAACCCATTCTTTCTTTGCCTTTCACAACAAAACCTTTCGATTGTGCCATGTATACTCTTTCATCTAGATCCCCATTGAGAAATGTTGTTTACACATCCATTTGACGCAATTCTAGATCAAAATATGCCACTAGGACCATTATGATTCTAAAAGAGTCCTTGCTCGAGATGAGAGAAAAAGTTTCACTATAATCTATCCTTTCTCACTGGGTAAAACCTTTTGCTACCAGTCTTGCTTTGTACCTTTCTATGTTCCCATTACAGTCACATTTCATCTTGTAGACCCATTTGCAGCCTACTGTTTTGGCTCCTTCAGAGATTTCCTCTAGGTCCCAAACTTTATTGGCACTCATGGATTTTAATTCATCTACCATGGCTTCCTGCCACTTAGATGCTTCAGTGCTCCTCATGGCTTCTTCAAATGAAGTGGGTTCTCCCTCCATGTGAATTTCTTCGCATTCATAGACTATGTAGTCGTCTAAAATAAGAGACTTTCTCACCCTTTGAGGTCTGCCAGAAGGTTCTGCTACTGGCATTTCTTCTCCTTAGGGTTGCTCTTGTTGGGATTGTTGTTCCTCGACTAAAGGTTCATTCGGCTCCTAAAGGACAGGTTCTGAATCACCACTTGCTGCTGCCATAGGCGAACTAACAGCAAGTGTTGTCACCACTGGTGTGATTCCAACGACAACAGGCAGCGTGAAGTAAGGCTCTTGCACCATTGGAATGGGCACGAATACCTGCTTCTCCTCAAGGTCAATTTCTCGTTCTGCCTTGTCCCCCTGATCATTTGTTCCTCTAGATGACTAGCGTGTCTCATTTCTTCAAACTTGGTGTGTCTACCAGGACAGTAGAAACGATAACCTTTCGACTTTTCTAGGTAGCCAATAAAATGGCAACTTACTGTCTTGGGGTCTAGATTTTCTATGTTTGGGTTAAAGACTTTGCTTCAACAGGGCTCCCCCACACACATAAATGGTTGAGTGAGGGTTTCCTGCCTGTTCACAATTCATACGGTGTATTGAGCACCGACTTACTTGGAACTCTATTGAGAATATGAATGGCGGTTTTTAAGGCCTCCATCCATAAACTCAAAGGTAGAGTGGAATAACTCATCATACTGCACACCATATCCATCAAAGTACGGTTACGCCTTTCTGCTACTCCATTTTGCTATGGATCGCCCGACATTGAATACTGGGCTACTATGCCATTTTCCTGTAAGAACCTTGCAAAAGGTCCAGGAACTTGTCCATAAGGGATATGTCGACCGTAGTACTCCCCCCCACGGTCAGATCTTACTACTTTGATTTTTCGGTCGAGTTGATTTTCAACCTCAGCCTTGAATATCTTAAACTTATCTAAAGCTTCTGAATATTCTTTGATTGGATAAATATATCCATAACGAGAGTAGTCATCCGTGAATGTGATGAAGGAATCAAAACCATCCACAAATGTCACTGGAAAAGGTCCACAAATGTCTATGTGGATCAATTCTAGTACTCCTGTGCTTCGCTTAGCGCCTTTCTTTATGTTCTTTACTAACTTGCCTTTAATGCAATCAACGCATTGCTCTAACTGTGAGAGTTCTAGTGATGGGAGGATTGATTCTTTGACTAAGCGTTCTATTCTCCCCCTCGAAATATGGCCTAAACGACAATGCCATAATTTCGATGAGGAATCAATTCTCTTCCTTTTCTTGCTTGCATTTGCGGACATTGCATTCTCAGCGTTATTACATTCAACATTCATATTCTCAGACGTAGATAATAAATAAAGTTTGTCTTGTCGGAAGGCAAGACCCACACATTTATTATTTAACTGTAGCTTACAATCATTCTTGCTGAAATGGCAATCAAAACCATAGTCTAACAAACATGAAACTGAAATTAAATTTCTAGCTAGAGAGGGAACATAAAGAACATTATGTAACTGAAGTGTGAAACTACTAGCTAAATATAGAGATAAATTTCCTATAGCTTAAACTTCTACTTCAACACCAGTAGCCACCTTAATTTGTCTTTCTCCTCTTTGAAGGGTTCTCCCTCCATGGAATCCCTGCAAAGAGTTTGCAACAAGAACAGTTGCACCTAAGTCAATCCACCACGTGGATCTAGCATAACTTATATATAAGGATTCATCAACAAATGTTATAATGTCCTCACCTTTTTACTAGGCAGTGTTTCATAAACTTAGGGCAGTCATGCTTCCAATGCCCTGCCTCATCACACCATCTACAGCGATCTGATCCCTCCTGCTTTTGCTGGTTGTCTTGCTTTGGGTGTGCTTTAGGCTGTGAAGAGCTTCCTCCCTTATTTTGAGAAGTGGAGGCATCTGAAGCTTTCTTGTTGTACATTGGTTTCTTGTTCTATCCCTTCGCAAAGTTCACAGAACCACTATTGGAGTTCTTCAGCCTTTCTTCCTCTTGCACACATATAGCAATCACCTTCTCTAAATCCCACTCCTCTGGCTGTGTGTTGTAGTTAACAACAAAACTTTCAAACCCTTTGGGAAGTGAGTTTAGAGCTAGGTGAATGATAAAACCATCTGCGAGGGGCATCTTTGCTTTTCTAACTTGACTGCCATAGTGCTCATGCTCAGGATGTGCTCTCTCACGCTACCCCCTGTAAATCTCATGGAGGTGAGTTTATGGATCAGGGTGGAAGCATGAGCTTTGGTGGAACCAGTGAACTGATTCTTTACTTTCTCGAGGTATTCTTTAGTTGTCACATTCTAGGATGGCACCTCTTAAGCCCTTTGTGATGGTTTTCTTGATGACAATCTTGCACTTGCGGTTAGACTTGTTCCACTTGTACTTTTCAAGATCATACTTTGCTCTGATAGGAGCAGCGTCTCGCTTCCGATTTGCAAAAGCTTCATCGGTCTCATTCTGAGCCCTTACAGGCTCCTCTGGCTCAGTGGGCTTTGGCTCCTAAAGAGCCAAATGTATCTCTACAAGTGCTAGCGCTGCATCAAGTTCTTTGCGCCACAGAACATAGTTCTGGCCCGTCAGCTTTGGGATTGCACTAATGAAGTGCATCGTATTCAGCGCTTGGTTGACGTTGGCGGCGGGAGCAGCTCCGGAGGCGTCCATGGCGATGGTGTCGGGGCGGTGAAGATCTCGCCGTCCTTCAGGCCTCCACCGGCGCTAACCGACGACGACAGGGAAGGGGTAGGAGGATGCGGCGTGGTGGTGCTTCCCGACGCCACTGCGCACTATCGATCGGTGACCTAGGAATGTGAGTGGGATTTGACGTCACATGGCAAACTTCGTGTTATGTGCCTGTAGCCCTCACTTCTATTTATATGGTGCAGCGCGTCGGGGGCCCACCAACCATGGATTGGTTGGGCGCCCCCGATCAGGGCGCGATTCAGGGGGAAAGGCCCCAGCCGTTGGGCTGGGCCTGAGATCAACCTAACAGCAGCCCCCAGCAGCCTGCGACACAGCTGGCGCCGTTCGTCGGCCTCACCGCCACAGAGATGGCTAGCAGTGGAGGTTGATTTTAGAGTAAGGCCTTGTTTAGTTTCTTCCGAAACCCAAATTTTTTCAAGATTTTCTGTCAAAATAAATTTTTAGATACATGCATGTAGCACTAAATATAGATGAAAACAAAAACTAATTATACAATTTGTCTGTAATTTGCGAGACGAATCTTTTGAGTCTAGTTATTCTATGATTGGACAATATTTGTCACATACAAACGAAAAGTGCTACAGTGCTCATTTTCCAAAATTTTTTGAACTAAGGCCTTGTTTAGTTACCAAAATATTTTTCAAAATTTTTTATATTCCCCGTCACATCAAATTTTGCGGCACACCGGTACATGCATGAAGCACTAAATATAAATAAAATAAATAATTAATTACACAGTTTATCTGTAATTTACGAGACGAATCTTTTGAGTCTAGTTAATCTATGATTGGACAATATTTGTTAAATACAAACAAAAGTGTTACTATTTTTATTTTGTAAAAAATTTTGGAAGTAAACAAGGTCTAAACAAGACCTAATATGAAAACTTTTTTTTTTGATTAATAATATGAAAACTTTAGGAACGGTAGATGCGGAGCTGACTGAGCCAAGCCACACGTGTAGTTGGACCAGTCATGTGCATACACGGGGAGTCTAGATGATGCAGCGGAGCCACTCTTATGTCGAACGTTTGATTTGCTTGCGAGCCACACGTCGCCTATGGGTGATGGGGGCGCACGGACGACGCCATGAACCCAGCGTCCACTGAATTTTCTTCTGAAAAATCTCGCCCTCTACCATTTAATGATCCTAAACACGTTTAATGATCCTAAACACGCGTTTTGCAGCAACATTGTAGCGGTGGTTGGCCATTTTACTGCTCGTTCCAAAGTAAAAAAATTTAAATTTTATTTTTGAGAAGTCAAATTATACCAAGTTTATCAAATATATATATAATTATATTCTATTTATAATGCGCAATAAGTATCATCATTAAACTAAACATATAATATAATTTATAATAGATATATTTCAAAATATAAATATTATTATTTTTTATAAATTTGGTCTAGCTTTGAGATTCTTTTGAAGATTTATATTTTTGTCTTTTTTGAACGGAGGCACTAGCACAAAACCAGTTCGACGAAACAAGGCGTACTCTTGCACGCGCACATGTCACACGTGGGTAACGCATGCTATGGTGCAAGACTACAAAATGATTTATGTTTTGGAGTTGGCCTAGCCGACAGAAACATCAGGCGGAGAGTCGCATTCTATTCATCTCTCTCGTTGGGTCCACTGTAACATTAAGCGTAATAAAGTGTTTTAAACCCTTATAAAATGTTACGGTGATGGACGACACCGTCACGTTCAACCGGTGGTGGACAGACACAGGAAAGATGAAAACAGTATGAAAATATCCATGTACCGAACCGTATTGTTTAGAAATCTTTAACCGAGGTGGACAAAAAGCTTTAACCGAAACCCTTTTTACAACCGCCTCAATTGAAAGATCATGATTAATCATGGCCTTTAATCAAATAAAAAACAAAAACCCCATAGCCAACAAGTCCATCCACAGACCCACCGAACCCATCCACACGCCACTATCGTCGTAGCTGCTCGTTGGACCACGTGCACCACCAGGATCCGTCCGCTCACAGCTGGATACGCCTACCGCCGGTGGAGACGCTGGATCCGCTGCGACCAAGTCGGTACCCCACGCCAAGGCTGCTCCGCGCGGTCCATCCACAATCGCCGGATCCGGGAGAGGGAGAGGAGACAGTCACCAGTAAGGGTCACCGAATCCACGCCGCGCCGACCTAGACGACCGCGAAATTCGTGCGGCCTTAGCCCAGAGGCCACGCTCGTGCCCACCTTGTACAGCCACCCGCTCGCAAAGTCGCCCTAGGGAAAGGGAGAGGAAGGGAGGGGAAGACACCCGTGCCACTGTAGAGGGACGAGTGAGGAAGGCAGATGAGGGAGGGAGGGAGAGGACAACCGACGTTGCAAGGGTGAGAGAGAGAGTGTGTGTGTTAAGTGATTTAGAGTTTGTATTCACTTTTATATGATGAAAGTGGGCTCGTGTGGACTAATGTGGGTTGGGCGCTGAGCCTAATTTACCAAGGGAGTTGAGTTAGGAAGCCTGCTTCGGTTAATGATTTACCGAGGTGACATGTTAGGTTGTATACCTCGATTAAGAATTAACCGAGGCGGTCGTTGACCTGGTTGCCCTGCCTCGACTAACCGAGGCAGGCAACCAGACTGCCCGCCTCCAAGTCAATTTTGAAAACGCTGCACAAAAAATGTTTTGTGTAGTAGTGTTTTCTACATTTAATCCGATATAAATCGTATTTTCTAACAAATTCGAATTCGGTTTAAAATTCGGAACACCAAACTCAAAATCGGAACAAAAATGATTTAGATATTATTTTGACCTTTTTCTACTTTTAATTTAATTTGGAGTATCTTGAATTCAAAATTTAATTTAGTTTCAAAATTCACCAAATTTGGCCCACTAAAAGTCTAACATTAGAAAAACTATATCTTTTTCATACGATCTCGGATCTAGATGATTTTTATATGAAACTTGTAGCTCTTAATGATATGTACAATTTTCTAGTTTTTAGTTTTCTCGTTCGAGGTCTTTAAAATTTCAAAACATTAAACAAATTTTCAACAATATATAATCGTATACAAGCGTTTGTTGCCTTAGAAAATCATATCTTCCTTGCATGGTATCGAATGGAGATATTCTTTTCGAAAGTTATAGGACTTGTTAATTATTATTTATTAATTGTTATGAACTCCATATTGATTTTTCGTATACCTACCGTGTTCGATATAATTCAGCTCGAATTAGTTTATTTTTGAAAATCTTAATATTTTGTTTTTTTTGTCTGGCTTTACTGATTTCGCTTTCGTTTTCATATTTAAATGTAGAAGTAAAAAATGATAGAGATTTTTGGACCATTTCAGACGGGTTTCGTCCGTACGGCACAGCACAGGCGGTCCTCCCCTCTCTGTAAAAGTGTAAAGTGTGGACGGTGGCATGAGAAAAGCAAAGGGCGGAGCCGAATGGTACCGGGTTAACTGGCCAAAATCCCACCGGACTTTTTTTTCCCCTCTCTTGGCAAGTCCTCGGACGCGAACGGGTCCAAGTGTCCAACGACTTTATTAGGAGTATCAGATAATTCCCCTCAAAGTTCTCAAAAAAAGAAAAAAAAAGAAAAAGCCAGTCGAGTTTTATCTGAGTTTCATTCACATTAAATAGGCTGTTACATAGACATTTTGGATGACATGATAGTATATTTAAGAAGAGAGAGAAAAAATGAGTTTCATCTTGTCACGATTACCAACTCTATATGAGTCTTGAAATTAAATGCTTATAAAACTATAGAATGAAACTCTCCATTCAGAGTGGGTGTTTCATTTCATATGACATAGCAACCTTGAAAACAACATTATAAAACTCTTCACTAATATTGCCCTAAAAAAATCAGACAATAGGTCAATAGTCGTGGCCTAAATGGTAGGGCCGGATGCTGCAGATTATGGGCAGACTCTGCTCCCAAGTTGAGGTCCGTTGCTTTCAGTTGAAATAAATAAATAAATAGATAAATAATATAGTTGGTTTCATTCTTTAAAGCTGGTGATTGCTTATTATAAACCGTTAATTTTGTGTATATAAATGATTATCAATAGAAATTTAGAGGTTTTAATTGGTGAATTCTATTTTTTTAGGATTATTCTAGAATATAAAAGGAGGGATGAAATGTCAAATAAAACAAAACTTACCTATGACGAAATAAGCATTAGAAGGATTATATGCATTGTGTCTCATATATTTAGGACTTTGTTCTAATTCTTCTTAGTTTGCTTAAGTTATATATTTGATGAAATAAGCATATATATATTTGATATATTGTTTGTTTTGGCTATCTGAGCCTGCTTTTATTCTTTCTTAATGCAATGATACACAGTCCTCCTGCGTATTCCAGATGATGATTATATGCATATGCTCATAGAGTGCTTAATCCAGTACTCGAGTGGGTTAAGTGGTACATATTATGTAAGTGTGATGCTTAGATATTATTTACGTGTGGATGCACTCATACCGGGGCACATGGTAGATCGCGGGTGTGACAGACCTGTTGAGTCCTCTATAGTCTACTCTCCATATGCAGAACAAGTAGAACCTAGTCGCAAAGGAAGAGAGAACTTTGTTTCCAATCATCCCTAGTTGATGTTCTCTATGCTATATTCAAAGTTCGTGATGCTATAAATAAGAGTATATAATCTTGAGTGTGCATAAGACTTAGTATTTAGGAATAACTTAGGAATCATTCACTCTAACCGAATCTCGAGCTTAGCCTTATTATATTAGTTGAGTCTCTACTTTCTATCTCTAGAATTCCATCATTATGTTGCATTTATCATTTTTATCTTTTACTTGACTCACCTCCTGCATAAGAGTGGTTGGTTTATCATAGGTTTGCACATCTATAATTTATGTCATAAACATTGGTCTCACGGTCCTTCGATTAGGATAAAACACAAATAAACGTTATTCGGTATACTCCCGGGTGAAATGCTACAATAGTGATTTATCTATACGCTTGCAGATATTTATTGTTATTATTTAGAATTTTCAAGTATAGTTAATATTACCAACATTTCTGATATCATGCTAGGGATGACAACTTAGTATATAGTAATGTTAAAATTTATCAATAAAGGCTGAACGATTTAACTCTTCAGCTAAAAAAGAGTGCACTTTCTAGCTATAGTGCTACTCTGATTGTTTGGTTCAAACTGTGGCCTGGCTAGCCATCTAAGTCGCGATAGTCTAAAGACAATGTAAGATGTACTTTGTTTAGTTGTGCGGGCTAGCCTGTATAAGAAATAGTGTCTCTGGTTACTTATTTTTGTGTTGTATAGAATCACCAAACTTTTGGACTGCTGAGTTTACCTCATTTGAAAGATTTGGTCAAACATGTGTGGTGCATCACCTACTCGTGGTGGTAGTCAGTGGTGGCAGAGCCTAGTGGTCGGTGCGAGCTTTGGCTCAGACAACAACCATAGATGGTGACTCCAACGTGGACAACAATATCGACACATGGCTGGTGGAGGTGGAGCAACACACGTTCAGCTTGCGCAAGGGATGGCTAAGGTCACACGAGACGCTGGTAGAGCTCATGTTGTCATGGATGGTGGTCGGCATTTCTCAAGCGGTAGAGGTAGTGCGTGCATGAGAGTGGGCGGCTACACGTACTCGGGGCAAGTGAAGCTTGTTTTGTGGATGACTAAGCTCATGCTAGGTCGACGGCGTACGTAGGTTTGAGGGCGAGTAGAGCTCGTGTGGTGGTCGCTAGTGTGTGCATGGCAACCGACAATGTACGTGTGGGGCCGATGAAGGTGAGCAGACAAAGCGGGCGATCCTTAGCCGAGCCTGGCTTCATGAAAACGAGTTGTGGATCTATCTCCCCTAGCTTTGTGGAGCCTGGCTTAGCAACTGTACAGACAGCCAAACATGGAGAGGATATATTACGGTAGCCGACCTTTAGCCTCCCATCCAAACATCCCCTTAATGTAAAGGATCTTAATTTCAAAATGCAATATTCATATATATACCTACCAAGGTCAATACCAGTGGTGAGTTTTATGACACTGTTACCAAGACTGCCACACTGGTTTTTGTATTGGTAGCTATGATGATGGGTTTTATCTAGATGAAATTCTATAAAACTCTTTTTGTAGTTAACCTATCAACTCAATAGATTTGCTGATGTGTTACAACATTGAATGAGAATGAAACTCCCATCGAAACTGGTGTAATGTTTATCACTGACCCAATATAGCAATGAAAGAGGTCTATATGCATCATTTATCTTACCACAGAATGTTCTAAAATTACTTAGATACCTTATATTTTAGGATGGAGTGAGTAAGATGAAATTTGGATTTCCTAAGAAAATGTGAATAAGGTAAAAAAAATTGAGAATGAGATCAAATACTTGGATTATGGAATCCAACTATCTACTCAAACTTACTATTTGGTGTTTTTTACTATGTAAAGACAATAATCATTGTGAGAATGAAATCCAAACACCCTATTCATTTATTTATCCAAAATCCAGATTCAAACTTCACTATCCTAGAATCACACTATGGGATTTTCTGAATTCAACATGGATAAAAACACTAACATATATGATTTGACTAAGTTGAACAATTTTTAATTTGATCAATTTTTTACTGCAATCATATACTAACATTTATGATATCAAATAAGTATACTTAAATTCATCATGGATATATTTTTTATAGTATACATGTGCTGAAATCATGCATGATTGCTGATACCCCCTCTGTCCCTGTTCATGGATATATTTTTATAGTATATACGCACATGTATTTGTGAACCATACAAATAAGTGGATTCCTTCAGGGAATTTGTCTACTTATTTAATAGTCAAAAATTTGTCGACAAAGAAGTTTATGAAAATAATTTAACTCAGTCAAATCTAAAAATAATCTAACTTGAACCATACCTAGAAGTGCACTTTTTGGCAGATAGAGTAATTTAATTTTGAACCATGACGAGGTTTCGTTTCTCAAACTAACATTTGTGAAGTCATTCCATCAATCAAAACTCATCATAGAAGTAATGGGTTTCATTTAATTTGGACCATCACCACCTCAAAACCAAATAATCTCCTAAATAATATTTTATTAGGCCAGAGCAAAAGTGGCGAGCGCATATCTTGTCCTGCTATTATGCACAGGCAGTTTCGTAGGCAAGCAATTTGTAGCGAAAAATGAATGGGAACCACATCCACCATTGCCAATCACATTCGCGGATTGTCTCACGAGATGACGAGAAAGAGAAACCACTCCAATTCTCAGATGTGACAATCATGGAAGGCAGTACACGAACGGGGTCCCGCGGCTTTGCCGCTCGCTGCACAGTGCCGCGCTAGCTAGGGCCGTGGTCTGCTGATCTAGGGCAGACTGCTCCCCAATCGATCTCCACTCCAATTCAATTCCTTCACTGCTCTCTCTGCGTGATATCTACGAGTAGTAGGGCTCACACACGCGGTCACGTAGTACGCCGGCACAGCCAACGTGCCGTGTCGCGGCGTGTGTCGACGACGTAGCCGACGTGAAGGCGACGAGGCACTGCGGGAGAGCATAACAGCCTGCTTTAATTTTGGTACCAACTGCACCAAATTGCATCGGCGAAGGTCAGGTAGGTGTCGGTTTTGACGAATCTCTCCCCGGCCCCTCCATGATTACATAGTAGTAGTAGTTAGTGCAAGGAACTAATAAAGCGCGGGAGGAAAAGGATGAGCGACCGAACGTTCCGTTGCGCCCGCCGCGCCGGGGACATGCCCAACCATTTTTTAGTCTATAATTTTGGTTCACTGTTTATCTGTCCAGTGCTGTGCACGACAACCAGAGATTATTCACCTTTCACGTAGCAGACTGTGACAACCAAAGAATTCTTATACATTATTATATTCTTTAGTTAACATGTTTAAAGTTTGATCAAATATGATATTCTAACTTTTACTGTGGTAGCTAGAATTGTATTCTTTTCTAAACGGAGGAGTATTGAGAAACTCTCTGGTTCTTTTGGAAAAAAAGGAGATATGCTTTGAGTTTATCGGAAAGCATAATGAGAAACTCTCCTACCAGGCTCCTTCTGATTTCTAAAATGTAAAAATGCTCACATTATTTTCTTAACGTCTTAAATTAATTTTTGGGCTGAACTGGCCCTATATGAATTAAAAAAAAAGGCTAGCTTAGACGCCTGCATTGCTGTCGTGATACGTTGTCGACCATCATATTAATTGGACAACAACGGAGATTCACAAGGGGTCTGCTGACTCTCCAATTTGATTATAGTAAAAGACTAAAAGGCAGTTCAAAGTAGCATCATTCATGCATAATTCATCTGCTCACCAGCTATGTAACCAACCAGGCGCAGGGTTATATTACATATATATGTTGAAACGAATTAGGTCGAAAAGCTGCTCATTAATTTTTTTTTAGAAAAAAAAAGAGAGAAGAAAATGAGGCTGGGCAAATACAACTAAGTAACAAAGTCTCCAAAGCGAAAGCAAAGGGTTATATTATATAATTCACAAATTAAATAAAGTAGAGCTGCCAAGTTGTTCTTATATATCATCATTTCTTTAAAAGTAAAAGCGAGGGTACTAGCTTTTTTTTAGCTAGCGGAGAAGTAAGTACCAGTACTTCTTGCATTTGCATGTAGTATTGATATAAATATTGTTTTAGAATAAACAAGCTTGATGAAGTAAATTTCCCTTTATCTAAAAAAACCAAGCTGGCCGATCTTTCTTCAAAGATACTCGATCCTTTCCGGAGAAAACAACAAACATGTTAATTAATGACAAGTTAGCTCGGTAATCATTAGCTCTGAGTCATATTATCATCCCAGCGGAAATGTGTTAGCTCGACTGTCGTCAGTTGCCTCTCCTTTGTATGTCGTCCAGACAATCCTTCTGTTATGCCCTTCGACTGACTAAACACCTACCACTAGCTAGTCTAACAAACAAACCTGTTCGTTGAATTTGTTTTTCCCTGCTCAATGCAAATCTAACAAACTTGATGCTGAGAGCTGTGGCCATATTTTCCGTTTGACTTGCTTCTAGTACTACACTACTACATATATCAAAATCATGATGCCTTAGGACAGGAACACCGAACACGTACGTTAGTGATTATAAACAGTGATGACTAGTTGGCTGTCAAGCCTGAAGGTTATTGATCGATAGATGCCTTTCGACGCTACTGAATTTGCCTTTTGCTTTCCCTCAAAAAAAAATGCCTTTTGCTGCCAGTCTGGGCGTGCTTATAAAATTACTATGGTACAGATATGCTGCTGTTTTGTCAGAACGTAGGAAGTGATGGTGTGTTTTCGTTCTGGAAAAGCAATTCCTCAGGCGTTTTGCATTTGCATGAACCGACATGTGCGTGGTATCTTGCTGTAAAGCGTTCAATTTCAGTTGAATAATGACGGAAAAGCCCACGTGCTCAAGGAGCAAACCATCCCATCATGCTGCATGCTCTTGTTTGACATGGATAGCTTAGCAAGTTAGCATTATGGGCATCCTTTTTCCCGTGTTGGAGAATTAGGTCTGCCTGACCATTCACATTTTGGTGGAAGTCTAGGCTTAATTTATTTCTCACATTACTATAGTAGTTAGCTGTCCATGGACTTGTCCTAGCATAGTACAATTTTATATATTTATTAATCATGGGCTAGTTGTGTCATGGCTCCAATAATTCAGGATGTATTAAGACCATACCTGACCGTGAATAAGGAGAACAAAAATAAAAATTAAAGCGCGTGAACTTTATATGGACATTGTTAAAGTATAGACAGGAACATTTAGTTTCATTTTTTACCGAAGTCAACAAGAGAAATCTCAGCTTATTTTTTTTATAATATAGACCTATTTAAATTCGCTCCTACGGGGAGTCGAACCCAGGTGTACTGGTGTTACTCAGGTAGGGATGAAAACGGATCGGATCGGAGCGGATAATGACTTCCCCATATCCTAATCTTTTTTGTTTGATCGGATTCGGAGCGGATCGGATATCACGTGGATTCGGATGTGAATACGGATTTTTCAGGATGTTGGAAATGGTACGGATTTGGGCCGGTGTCGGAGCGGAAGCGGACTTTTTTAAGTCGGATAATACATGCTTCAATGTTGTTTTTTATGATGAAAAACAATTCATTAACCAAAGTCATAAAGCGGCAGTACAACTCGAAATAATTACCATCAATCCACCACTTTAATTTAGGAGATCATAAAATTAATATAAGTCCTGAGTTTGGATTTAAGAATATAAAAAAGCATGCAAAATAAAAGAAATAAATATTCTTAACTAAGCAAAACTTCTCCTTCACTCTTTATCGTGTATTAATCCTCCATTTTGGTAGATGATAATTATTTTGTTGCCTGCAATTTCAATGTACAGACTTAAAAATATGCAATAAAGACATAAAGTGGTGCTAGGAGGCACAGGCTTGCATATACATAAAAATTTAGAAGAAAAATTAAAATCTTTACCTCAAACTTAAAAACTCAGGTGCTCGCTAACCACTAAGCTAAAGGCCCTAGTTTCATTGTTGACACTACTACAGAATGAGGCATTGGTCGATGCCTAAAATGGCCAAAAACCTCGGCCTTTTTGCGGCCCGGGGTTAAAGACCCCTTTAGCACCGGTTTGTGTC
>Ga0182004_10001184_pt1 | contig 18569 bp, 14 predicted proteins | sample Sormic07211540_1_FD_120479 | JGI IMG/M metagenome (GOLD analysis project Ga0182004, IMG submission 120479) | Endophyte microbial communities from Sorghum bicolor roots, Mead, Nebraska, USA - 072115-40_1 MetaG | ecosystem: Host-associated > Plants > Roots > Unclassified | place: USA: Nebraska...
AAGAGAGAAAACAAATTGAATTGCCCCTTTTAACACCAATTGACAAGACATGGCTCCAACGTTTTGGTTTGAAATTTGTAGAATCAAAACGCAATGACTCTGAAGAAGAGACGCCTAAGCACTATAGATGAACAGGGGCAGCAAGCAGCACCGACGATGTGCGACAATGGTAAAAGGGTGGAGGTCTGCATGCACCTGATCTGCACTGCCGCACCGGCCGCCGAACGTGTGGATGCCTGAGACTCCACCAACCACCGAACGTGTGGATCCCTGACCTACAATGATCTCGCTCGGCAATGGTGTGATTAGTAGATTTTTGCGTACCGTGAGCAGCAGGAGCCCTTCGTCCTCCAAGATCACGACGAAGACAGCGCCACAGCAGATAGCACGCCGGCCGCCGCGGCAGTGACGGGGAGGAGACTGCTGCGCGGGAGCACGGCAGCCACCGTCACCAAGCTTGCTCGCTGCCGCGGCAGAGGCGAGCGTCGGGATTAGCAGCGTCAGGCGCGATGGATGGAGCGGTCGAGCACGTGATTAGCGGCGGCGGCAAGTGTCTTTGAGTTTTTGTTGGGGCGGATGGGAGAGGCTGAGGAGGTTGATACAAGTAATCTTGGCCCTTGGATTTGAGTGAGTAAGAAGAGAGAATGCTGAAATTAAATCTAGACAGTCCATTTTGAAGATGTTGTATTTCTGGGTACACTTTTCTGGGTGGATAAAGAGAGGGCTCCTCAGCGGGGGACGTTTTTTTGGTGTGGAGATAGAAAAGAAAAACTTGGTGCATTATTAGGGTAGATAAATTGAAAATGATTTTTTTATGAAAATGACTCTCTAAACGATGATTTAGAGAGTAAGCTAAAACTCTTGGATATGCTCTTAGGGCTAAATTTGATTAAATTTTCTTGGTATCAAAATAGCCCCTTAAATCGTGTTTAGGGATGCAAGATGGATTGTCTGTGAACTCGTAAATAGATTTATTTTTTGCGGTTTTATAGATAATCCACAAGAAATAACTTATTTAGGGGTTTGTGGATAACTCTTTTTGTATGTTGATGTTATTATAAAACTTGGTTCCTCGCTAGAATGTCATTTGATACAATTGCTTCTATTTATCAGTTATTTTCATTGTCAGCAGCAGCAGGGCGACACTCCGCCAGCACCAGCAACCCGTAACCTAATGGGGAAATTAGGGATAAATCAATTCGAATAGGGGCAAAACGGTCATACCATGTTAATATTTGCCAAAATTGATTCGAATACGTATTCCAGTGGGTAAACTAAGTTTGATAATGATAACATGACGAAACCTATTTGTATAATGCTGTAGTATTCTAGTAACTTAGTTCAGATTTAATAGTAGCAAATTTCTAAATTCCTCCTGTGGGCAGTAGGGCGTGGGCACAGCCAGAAGTCAGTGAGGGCGCGCTGAGCAGCTCGTGGGCCGTGGGCGTTCGGATCACCAGGTGTGACGATGATTGTAGTCAACTGAACCTGTGGGATGTGATTCACATTTGGCTCGTGTATATCGGAACAATCTGCTGGACATGCGTGCATTGCGTTTGCAGCACGCTCCTTGGAGCTGAGATCGCATAAAAAAAAAAATTGCACAATGCTGCACTGATAACACGTTGTGAGCCTCTGAGAGCTGTGAAGCTCATGCAGGTCGCTTGATAACACGTTGGAATCGTCGTCGGTTGGGTAGCCTCTCCAGATATAGCAAGCATCGTTTTCTACAGAATCCCGGTTCCGAGCCTCACAATCGCAGTGCTGCATTATGCTGCATCAAATTCACAGCTCAAATGTAAAGTAGTTGGTAAAGCAGTTGTATCCATTATCCAATCGTACTGTCCCAGCCAGGTTGAGGTAAGCAGCTGTATCCATTATCCAATCGTACTGTCCCGTGCAAGCAAGGGTTTAGTTGCCGAGGCAAATGGTGGGCTGAAACTCGAGACAATAGAAAAGCAAAGCAAACTGGAGGTGGTGAGCAGCACAAGAAAGCCTCGATCAGTCGACCCCCCCCGATCTGATCTGCATCCACAGCGGACAGCGCAGATAAGCACAACGACATCTAGACACACATGGTAGCACAGGTTTTTCACCTCCAAACTTGCCTCTTGCCAAGCCATGGCTCTGTCAGCATAGGTTTTTCACCTCGAAACGTGCCTCTCGCCATGCCATGGCTCTTTCCTGTAATAAAGTACAGTACTATACAGCATGCATTTCTCATCCAACCCCAAACAAAAAAAGGCAACGAACGTGGCGGTTTTTTCATTAAGAAAACAATAGGCATCCAAATTTGAGTCGAAGAGGACTTGAACTTAAGCGGTTAGATGTATAATTACACCTCCCACTTCAATCAGCTGAGCAAGCCTCACTTTTCTCCAACTCCAAACACAACAAACCGACATCTCCATACTCCAAAACAAGATGCAACGATAAATATCTTTAAAAAAAGAGAGTAAGATAAACTCGCAGTCAACGACTGAATTACGACCTGATCATCAGTGACCAGTGCATTAAATCATTACTGTCTCCACAGTACCAGGAAACAAATTATGGCATAAGGTTGATCAGCTATAGAAGTAAATAAGCATAGAGCTTTCAGATGTCAGTCCTCACACTGACATCAAGAAGTGGCTGCACAACTCTTACAGAGAACATTGTTTCATGTTAATAGTTAAGAATGGGATGAACAGAAATCCTAGGCTGCCTACTAACAAAAATATGATTTCACACAGAGCACAATTATCACCAATGGAACTATGGAAGGAAGTCCACAGCAGGCGGCAAGCATTGCCGCTAAAAGAAGATACAGATTTTGTGGAGCTAGCAGGTAACAAAGTGAAACACAAGATTGTTTAGTCTGTTCTGACATTATTTCTGTTGTTTTCATAAGCTGTCCTCATGTTGAACCCCCTACAAAACAAAGTATTCACTACAAATCCTCTGACAAAACAAAGTATCTCTGTTGTTTTCATCCTCTGACTACTGATAACAGGGGATTTCAAAAGAGTGTCATATAATAACAATAGTCAGAGGATGACTTTAGAGTAGCATTGCAAATATGCCAGAGTTATGATTATGGCTCAAATTATGCAATGAGGACAGAATACCAACCAAGTTAAAGCCTACTTCTGTAGAACAGGTTTCCTTTTCATCACTTGACATTTGGTTTCTACGGAGTACATTCCACTGTTCTAGGAAAACAAAGTTTGGTTCATATTCAGAATCCATTTTTAACATTTTTATGTCAGTTTAGAAAATTGTTTCCCTTTCTTTCAAGAGCCAAATCCAAAGAACATTTCTGATCCTTTGTGGGAAAAATTATTAGGAAACTGCACTGACAGGATGTGTGGGAAACTAATATATAGCAGGTCTTTCACATGATTGCTCTCGATTAGTATGCAACTTTAACTACTCACACTTTTCATTTACTAGGGTAGCCTTTCTTTTCGGGCATGTTCGTTTGTTATGCCCCTTTTCTAAGCAGATACTACATGAATAAACAGCTGAATTAGAACCATTAACTTTGTTGACCACATAACCTGAAGCACCAATGCCCACATCAGTGGATGTGGGGCAGTTACGCCGGTTGTGTCCCCTTTCACCACATCGGCTGCAGTGCCGAGGTTGTTGTTGGTGCTCCTTCTCGGACTTTGGTTTTCCACATGTTCGACTATTATGCCCTTCTCCTCCACACAACCGGCACCTGAACCGCAGCCTAGTTGAACCTTTCCTCACTGTAGGGCAATAAAAGCTTCTATGTCCTTCTTGTCCACATTTGCTGCAGTAAAATTTCACCCCTGCAAAGCATCAGGTTGCAATGTTGCTCATCAAATGTCAAGTCTAAATAAATTTGATGAAAACTAAAACAATCCAGTAAGAAAAAGAAAGGCAATATAAAACTGTGGGTAATTCTGGTGCTAATAAAGCAACTCCATATTATACATTTTGAGGACCATCCGACATAAAAAAACATCACTTATTGATACTGGAAGGAGTATATATGTACAAGGCTAAACGGTAATCAAGAATGTAAGGACAACAAGTAGGTTCTAGCTGTTAGAAGTCAAATTGGGGGAGACTTAATTAATTTTGATATGCGTCTTCTGAGTTAAAGGTAAGATATCATTATTCATTAACCTTTCATGGCAATGCTTCTCTTGAGCCGGTTCTCAGGATCACTGAAGAATGCCTTTTGAATTTCTGAAGCACGCTTTCTTGCAACAGCAGTACCTTTTGTTTTCTTCATGTTCAATAGCATTTGGGAAAAAAGAACATGCCCAGATCAACTACTGCATTTAATAACAACATACCAATGAAATACTTTGCATGGCATTTTACCTTGATTGCAGCAACTCTTTGAGCACGCAATTCGGGGTCTTGGTGTATAATCTTCATGTGCTTAGTAAACAATCCTGTTTGAGCATTTAGACTCTGCAATTAATATTAGGACTATTTAAAAGTCACAAGAAAAGAAAACAATTACAAAGCAAGTTCGCAGAGCTGAAATGTTTTAGTATCAAAGAAAAGGAACAGGGGTAAATTGTTAATTGTAATCAGGTTATCAGGTGTATAGGGATTTAGTTAAGTACTTCTGTGTTAGTGGTGCATATAAGTTTTGTAGACCCATATAAATAATGGATGACAAGGTCCAGTCGCATGTGTACATATGTGTAGATAATATTACTTACTCTTAAAGACTGGCTAATCTTCATGGCAACTTCCGGAGAGGGTGATGCATAAGTACGCTTTGATCTTTTGGGCTTGTTGATATTAATCTCTAACTTGTCAACTTCGTCATCTTCTTTTACTTTCAGGGGAGAACTGCAAATACAAAAAGGAGGTATGACACCGTATGCACAGGAATATTTTCTTGACCATTGTATGCACAGCATGACAGGAATCCAAAAGGATATCTTTCAATTTGCTGTGTATAAGAACCGTATCACGTAATGTTACTTCAGACATCAGTAACAGTTACTAAAAACACTTGAATGCTGATGGGTTCAACAATTCAAAGCCATAGTGCGGTTTCAGTTAAACCTTGAAGATTTTCAGGAAAACAATATGCAGTCTATCTGATGAGAGAAAAAGCAAATCACAAGGGCCAAGGTGAACATAACAAATATAGTAGAAAAGGGTACCTTGACCGAACTTTCTCCCATGGCTGTTCATCAACAGATTCCTGCCATATCACACGCTCTCCACTACACTGTAGACACATTCGAATCCCCTGATACAAATGCATAGCACGAATTTGTAAGTTCACGAAATTTACATGTAGAGGATTATATTTTTCTCCTCCATGATGACTCACAAGATATCTGGAAGGTTCACCTTGCCATTGCACATAGGGCAGTCCAAACTTGATCTATCTATTCCGCACTCCTTGCATGGAGTGTAACCTCTACCCCTACAGCTGGGGCAAGGCAGCTCACGGTAGTACTGCCCATTTGGACCGACCCAAGACCTCAGTTTCCCCTTTTCTGTAATTGGAGCTGTACTCCTGCAATGAAAAATCAAAGCTAATAAAGTGTCAAAATCTGCACTAGTTTTTTTTTCTTTTTTTCCCTAGATGGATACAAACTTTAAACTCTCAAATCATAAAAGCTTTGATGGTATGCACTAAAAATATCCAAACTCCGTTGCCATTTCAATCCCTCAGTAGAGACACAACTCTATGCAACAACTGTACCATGACACACCCAAATCCATTAAAACAAGTACATAGATAGGTTGAACAATGAAGCAGCATATTTTAAGTACAGTCTATCTGTGCAAAACTGCAAATAGATATCCTTGTTCGGACAAATTGCACAATGAAGAAATTGGGGTTATTTTTCGACGGTTCAATCATACACAAATTGTGCGTGGCATCTTCAAGACCAGCGCACGGCCCATCTATAATCTCAATTCACAATTCTCCGAACACCTAACCAGTGCCAGCAGTCGAACACACATAGGCCTTGTTTAGATGCGAAAAGATTTTGGATTTTGCTACTGTAGCACTTTCATTTGTTTGTGGCAAAAAGATTTGTCTCGTGATTTACAGGTAAACTGTACAATTAGTTTTTATTTTCGTCTATATTTAATGTTTCATGCATGTACTGAAAGATTCGATGTGATGGAGATTCTTGAAAACTTTTTGCTTTTTAGAGGGAACTAAACAAGGCCATAGTTGCATAGTGTCAATCAACAGGAGAAAAAAAAAACGTACTGTGAGCGTGAGCCGCTGGGTTCAACGTCCGGCCCCAGGAGATCCGCCAAAGGGTTGCAGTGGAGCTGCCGCGATAGCAAGAAGATGAAACGGCTCCAACAGTCAGACCTTACAGGAATTGCGGGGGGAGAAACAGGAACTTCGAAACGAAAGCGGAGGTTTGCGCTCACTGTACCAGAGAGCTTGGAGTGCCGGCGCCGTCCGACGCAGAAGCAGCGACGCAGCGTCGGCGTAAACGCGGCGCTGGCCGCGCACGCCCGGGCAGCCTCAACCGGCGGGCCACCGCGGAAGCCGCGGGCTGGCCGCACGTTACTAGCATCCCACGAGTAACGGGAGGGAGGTGGGCGGCGGCGGCGTGTGGTGTGGTGCTGTCGCCCCGGTGAGCTGGTACCTCCAGTCCTCCCGGACCCGGACGGGCTCTGTGGCTGTCGTTGCTCGTCAAGGGGTCGCATGTCGATGGCGCACGCCCGTTCGGCTCGGCCGGGCTAGAGGGGGCGAGCGGCCACAGGCTGACAGGCCACACCCACACCCACACGGAGGAGCAACTACAGCGGGATCAGCGTTAGCGATCCGTCAAGACACGTGGCACCAGGAACGACGACCCCACGCACGGGCGCGGCCCTTTTTGTCTTCCACACGCCCGGTAATATAGGGTAATTAATTAGTACCGCTAACCGAGGCCCCGGGATCCCAAAATAGTAATTAACTTTTGCCCTGCCCCCGCGCGGGACCCTCGCGGTTCCCTCACGGCCCTCGCTATCGCCCCCAGACGGGTGGGCCCGCGAAACAATCTTCCCGGCCGACCCTTTTGCTTTTCCTGCCGCCGTGGATATCTCGCACCTTTTGCGGGGCCATTTCTTATTTCCGACTCATCTCGCTTCGCTTTTCCCCCTTCTCCCTCTTCCTACCGTTCTCGTTACCTCATTCGCTTCCGCTCCTTCACACGCACTCACCCGGACTCAGAGAGAGAGAGAGAGAGAGAGCTACCCATGTCGGTGGGGAGCTGGTGCATTCGTGCGATCCCGGGCGCGGCGCCGCCGGCGAGGGCGGGGCTCCTCGGGAGCGCCTTCCTGCAGGTGTTCGCCGCGCGGCCGCGGACCGGGCGGTGCCGTGCCGCGCAGCACGGGCGCGTGAGGCTCGGCGGCAGCGTCGTGGCCCGAGCCGGGGCCGCGGAGACGCCGGTGGCTGGTACTGACGAGGACGCTGGAGCGGCCTTCTCCGAGACGTTCCCCCTGCGCCGATGCCAAGCTGTAGCTTTCTCTACCCCTGACGCGCTGCGTGATCTGTGCTGAGATGGCGTCCGTGTGTATTTCTTCGTTTTTTGGGCTGGGGGTGTTGCTGATGCTTCAGCTCTGTGGTGAAACCCAGGTGGAAGGGAAGGCGTGGGTGAGGGTGGACGCGGAGCCGGACGCCGAAGGCAAGTGCAAGGTCGTTGTCGGATGTAATGTGGCGGGGAAGTGGGTATTGCACTGGGGTGTCTCGTACGATGATGAGTATGGAAGGTAATATTTGATCTTCTTCGACGCCCTTTTATTTTATATTTTGCTCATGGCGATGGGTAACTGTGGATGACGAACGACGATTTTTGCATTACTAAGGCCTTGTTCAGTTGAGTAAAAGTTTTGGTTTACAGGTAAACTGTGCAATTAGTTATTTCTTTTATCTATATTTAATGCTTCAACGGAGAATCTTGAAATTTTTTGGAAACTTAACAAGACCTAAGTGCAACAGATGGAATCAATAGTGGGGTCAGACAGGCAAGTGTGCCCACATTTTAGTGCGTTCTAGCTTGCTGCATCCAAGTAGCTCGTGGTCCAATGCTTGAATAGCCGTGGAATGGTGGATGAAGCACTTTCGAATCTAGTTTAGGGTACATTAGGGGAAACCGTGAACCACTTCAATTGAAAATGATTAACAGGCAGGGTCTGATGTTTGCTTGTATGCTACCCTGGAAGGCGTGAAACTTTACAATCATTTTTTTTGCGTGTGTCATTGGACGAGGGGTTGGCGTTGGAGCGTTTTCAGTTTCGGGCTGTTTCTACGTAATCCAATTGTGCGCACCTTAAATATCTTGTTTGTTTTATTTGGAATTTGGAATAACTTCTAAGCACGAGCCTTGGATTCATATCATGTAGGACAACTTTGAAGGAGAAGATTGCATTATTGTATTTTAGATTAGTAGTTGCTATACCTTTTTGCTCGGGCTCCTTTGGAATTGTCTTGATATCTCGACTTTGTGTACATTACTTAAACAAGGAATTTGCCTGAGGCGTATCTGGCATAACTTGTCGTTTCTTTTTCCCATATTGAAACTTGTTTTAGAAATAAGGCATTTACATTCTGTTTCCTAGAGAAGGAAATGAAATAATTGGTTACTGTTTTTTACTACAGATTGTACCTTTCTCAGACCATGTTTAATGAACTATTTCGTCTTATCTTGTGTTGTCGATATCTTTGCAGAGAATGGGATCAGCCTCCTTCAGAAATGAGACCACCCGGTTCAGTTGCAATCAAGGTTATACTCTTGTGAAAACTGTTACAAGCACTTCATATAGCTTGCAGCTATCTGTCACTTGCACTATGATACAAAACATGCAAGGAACCTCCTCCAAGTTTATATTGATATCTGAGATAATCAAAAGCTAATGCCTTCATTATCATTTAGCTGTTAAATTTGCTCACTTAGCTTTCAATAGCTGAACAATATCTTAATTTTCAGGACTATGCAATTGAAACACCATTGGAGATTTTGCCCAATTCAGAAGGACAGCTCCTTTATGAAGTGCAAATCAAATTTGATAAAGACATTCCAATCGCTGCTGTCAACTTTGTTCTAAAGGTTTCAACTTTACACCATTGCATAGCTTCCTATGTTATTTTCTAGATGATGTGGTGCTTTGATGTTGTGCCAATTGAAACAGTAGCTAAACGATCCTAAAACTGTATTTCTTTTTTCAAACACTGTAGTAGTCCCCAAACAAATTGGTAGCATGTAAACATGAGTACATGACATATATATCTACACAAAAAGGCAATACTGACCACTTGCCCCATGTTCCTTTATATTATATACTTTTTTTTCTTTGTTGTGAGTTTGTTTACTTGGGGTAAAATTTGAATGTCTCGGATATTGTTGCTTTGCTAGGAAGAGGAAACAGGTGCATGGTTTCAGCATAAGGGCGGGGATTTCAGAATACCCTTAAATGGATCCTTCAATGGTGGAGGAAAACAAGATATTGATATCTGGCCAGGTTGTTAAGAATTTCATTAACAATTACATTTTTTTGGATCATAGTGATGTGTACATTCTGATATTTTGGAATTTGGAATATTATACTGTTACACAAGAGATTTTGAAATGTAGCTAGTTATCTGTAAAGGAATAGCGTTCCATTGTCGATTTATTTCATTCTACAATGTTCTACATTATTTAATATTTTCATACTTATGGCATGTTTCATCACTGATGCGCTAAATGCATGCTCCACGTTAGAGCATCGGTTTCTTTTAAGAAAGATAATAGCATTTAATTCATCTCTGAGTTTATAGAACAGTAAGATGCAAGCTTGGGATTGCAGTAGTACAAATCCACAAACCAGTGCACTTTTGAACAATTACATATCAAGAAACTGTTACAAAGTTCCTAACATGTAAATTTGTTGTTCTGCCTTTTGTTTCCCTGGGAACTAGCGTTGTGTACACTGGTGAATTTGTTTTGCTCCTCAAGTCATAACTCTAATATTCTCATGGAATTACATTTTTTTTCTTGAACACATAGGATAACTGCGTATCATTATACTACCTCCGTCCTCAAAAGAATGCAATTCTCACTTTTCGAGGAGTCAAGCAGTTTGAACTTTGACTAAATTTATATAAAAATACTAACATTCAAGATGCAAAATAAATACCATTAGATTTGCTATAGAATATATTTTCATAATAAATTTACTTGGAGACATAATTGCTAATAGTATTTACTATAAACTTGGTCAAACTTGAACTACATTGACCGGCACAGATCCCATAATTACATTCTTTTGCGGACGGAGGGAGTATTAAGAAGCAAAATCATGGAATTACATGACTATCTGTTCTAAAAAGTTTAAGAATTCTAACCTCTTTGTGCCTTTAGGAAAGTTTTGTAATATATTTGTCTTAATTCTCAGGAGATTTGGGGCATGCATTGAAGAAATCTGAAGCATCTAGTTCTCAGCCACAAAACACTTCACCTCAGGATACAGGTTTGAGTGGCAAACATATATCAGGGTTCTATGAGGAATACCCCATCCTAAAATCAGAGTATGTTCAGAATCTTGTTACTGTCACTGTGAGGAGAGACATTGAAACACATAAAAGACTTGTGGAATTTGACACTGATATTTCTGGCGATGTTGTCATTCATTGGGGGGTTTGCAAAGACAATAATATGACATGGGAGATCCCACCAGAACCACATCCACCGACAACGAAAATCTTCCGACAGAAAGCTCTTCAGACCTTGCTGCAGGTATGTCCTTGAAGTTAAGCTCTTGGAATGGTAGATGGCAAAGGCTGAAATGGACTGCATCAAGTTTATATAATGCCTATAAAAGAAAATAGTAATTTGACTTGATAATAGTTAACAAGCAGCAGAGCTTTGAATTGGGATTACATGAAGCCTACTTGTATTTTTTTTCTCGAAAATGCAGGAGAGCTGCATATCATTGTATTAATAGAAGAAAAAAGGAGTCATACATAGACCCAAACACACTCGCACCCCACCACACCTACCCTGTTTTCTAAGGCTTGTATTTTTTGGGCTTCATGATTTCAACTTTACTCCAAAGAAGAAATACCACTCGTACTTTTGAATTATATGAATCTCTAATTTAAAACTTTATTCATTTTAACCTTCCTTAGTTCCCTACTCTATCATTATTGCCCCCTGTCCCACTCACCACAAGCTTGCGTTTTTCCTATCTTGAAGAAAATTTGCACCTTAACATTAGTACATTACTTTGCCTATTCTTTTGTTTCCTCAGTTATTTATGGTCCCCTTTACTAGGAAGAACATAAGGATGTAGTCTTTTTCCCCATGAAATTTGTGAGGGACAGTATGTTGGTTAAATCCTTAGGAAAATTTTAAAATGCGTAGGGATTTGAAACTTACATTTAATAAACATTAACAGTTGTGCGTTTGTACAACTCTTCCTTATTTGTGTGTGTTCTGCATTCATTGGGGTGCCTTCCTAGGACTTTTTTTTTTGTTAACTGAGGATCAGCTCCTTACAATGGTCATCTCTCAACAAAATGCACACCTGAATGCTCCATGCAAGTTTTCTTTTCTTTTGATATGTTCTTGTTGTGTTTTCCATTTTGTAGAGCTTTATGTATTTATTTTTGATGATTCAGTGACTTGATCTGATTTGAAATCAGTTTAACACTCCTCACACATGTTCTCTCTGGTTGCAGCAAAAAGCTGATGGAGCAGGAAACTCGATTTCATTCTCACTAGATGCAGAGTATTCTTGTTTGTTTTTTGTGCTCAAACTTGATGAGTATACTTGGTTGAGAAATCTTGAGAATGGATCTGATTTCTGTGTGCCACTTACAAGAGTGGGTCAGCATGGTAGCACTCAGGATCCCGACAAGGCTGAGGAACAGAAAGTAGAGGATAAGTCTTCACAGGCTGATGGCTTAATCGGTGATATAAGAAATCTGGTGGTTGGCCTATCATCTAGAAGAGGTCAGAAAGCTAAGAATAAAGTTCTTCAAGAGGACATCCTACAAGAAATCGAAAGGCTTGCAGCAGAAGCTTATAGCATTTTCAGGAGCCCCACTATTGATTCCGTAGATGATGAGTCTGTACACCTCGATGACACATTAAGCGCAAAGCCAGCATGTTCTGGCACTGGATCTGGTTTTGAGATATTGTGCCAAGGATTTAACTGGGAATCTCATAAGTCAGGGAAATGGTATGTTGAGCTTGGTACAAAGGCCAAGGAGTTGTCGTCCCTGGGTTTCACCATTGTCTGGTCACCACCACCAACTGATTCTGTGTCACCTGAAGGATACATGCCAAGGGATCTATATAATCTAAACTCCCGGTATAGTTTTTACATACATGCAAAATCATCCATTGAATATATGTTATAGATCTCTTATACTGGGTTTACTGTACAAATGGCAAGAGCCACCTTAACCTTGATTTGAGCATGGTCCTAATAAGTAAATTGAATTTAACAAAACTCACCTATCATGTCCAACTGCAGTTCTGTGCAACATTCAAATTGTTGACATTTGAAGTCATCATGTAGATACGTTTTTTTTAGTTCTCAGTGCAATAGCCTATAATGCATTTATTATTGTCCAAGCTAGAAACTTGTGGCTATTTGACATACTGAATATGTGAAACCATACTGACTATGCAAAACCATAGTTTCTTACTTAGATAAGTGCAAAAACTGGCATGATATTGTTTCCTGTGGGGATTATTATTTATTCATTCTGGCTAGAAGTTTGGGGAATATAACCTTTTTCATTAGCTTGGTCTAGACTCTAGAAAACTTTTGGGCATTTTGTGAAGACTGCCTAGGGGCTAAACACTATTCTCTGGTGTCTGGTGTGTAGAGTTCTGAAGGTTTTGCTACAATTTTCTGTATAGAAGCATGTTTGCAGTTGGGGACAATAAAGTTGCTTGGTCCTGCCATCAATTGCTCAATTTACTAGACTCTGGCTGACCTTGGAAAATGATTGATATTTTTGTGTTTAACTTGCATAGAAGTCTATGATCTTCAGAAGGAAATGTGTGAGCCTTAAGAAATCCAGTTCTTAATAAGTATATATTATTAAATCATCTTACAAGCTGATGTCATTCGTTAATATGGTAAACCAATATTTCAGATATGGGTCCATGGATGAGCTGAAGGAACTTGTGAAGATTTTCCATGAAGCTGGCATCAAGGTTCTTGGTGATGCTGTTCTAAATCATAGGTGTGCTCAGTTTCAGAACAACAATGGTGTCTGGAATATTTTTGGTGGCCGTATGAACTGGGATGATCGAGCAGTTGTTGCTGATGATCCACATTTCCAGGTATCACCTTTTCTTTTCCAAAATATATTTATTAGAGGGCTTAGCATATGATTGTCATTGGATATATAAAAAATATTCAATGGTATAAACAGTGTTAGGAAACTGCACTAGATCAGCAGTTTTGCCGGGAAAAAAGGTAAAAAAAAAACTGATTAGGTTTAAAAACCTTTAATACTAATTTGCTCTCATTGGGTGTAAACACATTTGAACATGCTGGTTTCACACTGCACAAGCAACACTAGTCCAGACTGTACACATGTTCAAAGATGGGACATGTAATTAGGTGAACCGTGAAGGAACTAAGGAAGTGCCCTACTGCTCTGTACAGCCAAACACCAAGCTAGGAAGTGGATGTCTGTTAGATTTGTATGCAAATTTAAGGCTCCCATGATTTTTTGCCACTCTTTTGGCTAATATTAAGTTTACTGTTTTCTTTCCCACACTGATGGTCTGACTATCTATCCAATGAAATGGGTAACTCACTAGTTGAACTACCAGTATGGTTATTAAACATATGGTTAAATTCCCACTTGAACTCAATGGTTCCTAGAATTTAACGTTAGGCATCAGTCAAGCCGATATTGACAGTACACCATAGCCCATAGATATTACAAATTCACAGGTGCATTAGATGCAATCCCTGTCAACTCCCTACTTAACTCTAAATTTTATTCTCTTATTGGTCCATTGGCCCAGCAGTAATTTCTAGCAACATGAACACATACAATTGGTCCTTGTTCCTTCACATAAACTAGTTTCGATTCACCAATATGTAATGCTAATTGGACTTGTTGAACCTTTGTACTTGCATATATTTAGTATTAACAGCAAATGTTCATACTAACACCCATACTTAGTTGCATAAACAAACATGTTCAGGATAGTACTCCCATTCCTTTCCATTTTATTTCACTTAGCAATAGCAATTATGAGAATATAATTTCCATTTTGTGTTGGGGATAAAACTCTTGTTCCTGCAGGGAAGAGGAAACAAGAGCAGTGGAGATAATTTTCATGCAGCACCAAACATTGATCACTCCCAAGAGTTCGTGAGGAATGATCTTAAAGAATGGCTTTGCTGGATGAGGTCAGTTATTCTGTCATTCTTGGTGATAGCTTATTGCCATTGCTCATGCTTCATTGTTCGTTGCACTAGGAAGCTGAGCTAGTTCAGTTGGCCGAGGGTGTATGTATGCCCAGACCACTGAGACCACCCAGGTTTAAGTCCTCGCTGAGGTGAATTTGGGTCTAGTTTTTTTGGTTGCACTGCATGCATTATGTATGCAAGTATCCTTTGATGCAGTATCCGTATAGTTCCACGTTTGTGGACCCAACTTGCATTTTGTAGTGTGAGATAGGAATGATTTTCTTTTGAAAGCTGGAATATTTTTTGTTAATGCATATTGCACACTGTCCCCAGCTTAGCTCCTGTAACAAATTGGATAGGAAATTATCTATCGGATGGCCGATACCATGTAAGTAGGATTAGTATTCCATAATGAATAGATTACACGAGAGGGGTTACATATATAGAGAGAGTACAAGGGCCAAAGGGCCAGATAGTTAATGACTAATAGGCAGTCCCGAAGGGGCCTGAGAGCAGGACCCGAGGGGGTTGAATACAGGGGAAGAGTTCACACTAACAATTTTGTTAGGAGATCCAGTAAATTTATGAAATTGTGTTGTGCTTGCTTTTTAGTAAAGTACCTCAGCCATTGGGACATTTTAGTTTCATTCTCAATATATATATATACACGGCAGCACTATTCTACACCCTAGGTGTAGAATATTATTCTACACCACAAGTCAAAACTCTATATATATATATATATATATATATATATATATATATATAATGTCAGTAGCAGTCCTTGAACACGCAGGAAATTATCTATTTTTTCTCTTTTTTTTTCCTCGAACACGCAGGAGCTGTGTATCAAGAAGAAAGAAGGTCCAGCACCCTTACAACACACACCCACACATTATCTATTCTTTTTTTGGGGAGCAGGACATGTGGTACTCTAAGAGCATCTCCAAGAGACTTTCTAAAATCTACTCTTTAAATCATCATTTGAGTAAAACCCGTTTTCTATATCTCTATATTCTCCAACAGGTTTTCTATATCTTGTGTGTAGTCTAGAGAGCCATTCTCATTCTCTATTTTTGGCTAGTGAGAAATCCGGAATAGAGGCTGTTGGAGATCATTTTTTCACCAAAATCTCTATTTGTGTAAATTAGAAAAGATATAGTCTCTTGGAGATGCTCTAATATGGGGGCAGTAGCTTACGGGTTCTAATGTTGTTAGTATATGTTTGGGGAATTTCCTTATATGCAACTGAGAAAACACAATCTCTGAAATGTTGTTAGTATATGTTTGGGGAATTTCCTTACATGCAACTGAGAAAACACAATCTCTCATAAACCATCGATTGATCGATGTGTCCTTGACATGTGGGCTCCCAGTATATGAGTGATTTTAGTTTACCCAGTGGCATGTGAGGAAATTTTCCTATATGTTTCATAGCTGGACGGGATGAATTGGGTTGTAAGTTGTATATTGATGGACTCGAGTGTTACACAAAATGTCAGCATATCATGTGTTTATTCATGCCTGTTCTGCTTGCAGAAAGGAAGTCGGCTACGATGGATGGAGACTTGACTTCGTTCGTGGTTTCTGGGGTGGATATGTCAAAGACTATTTGGAAGCAAGTGAACCATACTTTGCAGTAGGAGAGTACTGGGACTCCCTCAGCTATACTTATGGTGAAATGGACTACAATCAGGATGCCCACAGACAGAGAATTGTTGATTGGATAAATGCTACAAATGGAACTGCTGGCGCATTTGATGTTACAACTAAAGGAATACTTCATGCGGTACGATTGCATCTTACAGTTTTTAAATATAAATGTTATATGGCAGTTTTTATGGGCCGAGTTCAAAGTGTTCTAAAAAGTTGTGTACCCTGGCTGGGAGTCAGTACTCTTCAGTTCTGTTTCAATGTTCCATTAGCATCTAATTAGCAGCAAGAGTTCAAAACAATCCTGGTAGTAACATGTCATTTCTGTTTCAAACTTCAAGTAATGTCTAATTGGTGACAAGAGCTCAAAACATCATTTAAACAGCAGCTCAAGATTGCACATTCTCATAGGGCTTACTTGTTCTGGTACCTGGAACCCTCAAAGATTTTCACCTCCTATCTACCGGAAAATTGAATCTGGCTTTCGGGTGATGTAGGTAGCTCCAAATTCCTTGGCCAGTATTATAGTAATCATCTGGAATATATATTTTTTGTATTATAAAGTAGGTTACATGTGTATTTGATTAAGTCATAACATCATGTCTTTTAACTTTTTTATTTATGAGGAGGGTACTTTAATTTTATAATCCACGCTTCAATACTAATCTACAAGCATGTAATGCTGTACAACTGTTATGCCAGATGCGACATATGAAATAAGAGTCCATGAAATAATTGTTCTGTTGATTGACTTTAATTTGCATCTTGCATAGCTAAGAGTCTGATGGTCCCTGAATGTTGATTATCTGTTGTGAATTTGTTTACTTGTAAGACCAACACATCTAATATTTATTAAGAATGGAATGACCAGCATTTCCCATCCTTTGTGAAGGATGCTATTGCATTATAGTTGTTTGACCTTTTGCACTTGCATTTTTTCCTGCGTGTGTAATATGGAATTTATATTTTCCTATACAGGCGCTTGAAAGATCAGAGTATTGGCGCTTGTCTGATGAAAAAGGGAAACCCCCTGGAGTATTGGGTTGGTGGCCTTCAAGAGCAGTCACATTTATAGAGAATCATGATACTGGTTCTACTCAGGTACAACTCAGAATCACAATGTATCCAAATCTCAAAACTGCCATTTCTCAGCACTCTGCGCAATTTGCCATATTTCTAGTTGTATTTGCATTCAAGTAGCAAGAAATGCATAGACCTGCATGTTGAATAGCCTGATTGTTCTGGTGCATTTATTCTCAATAATGGCAAGACTTTGGATGCTTGCTCCTTATTGATTCAAATTGTGTATTTCTAGTTCTAAAAGAAATAAATGTTTCTGATCGTCGTCGTTAAACTCTTTTAAATATTGAAGTCCAATCTCTTGATTCATTATCAAACTTGTGATGCAGAAATTGTCAGAAACCTGCATGTTTTTACTGCATCAGCCTCACACTGTTTCTGGCATCTCTGTAGGGTCATTGGAGATTCCCCTATGGTATGGAATTGCAAGGATACGCCTACATTCTGACACACCCCGGCACTCCTGCAGTCTTCTATGATCACATATTTTCACACTTACAACCAGAGATTGCTAAATTTATTTCCATCCGACAACGTCTAAAGATTCATTGCCGCAGCAAGGTAAAATGCAACTAAACAACCGTTGCTTCCCCATGTATCCTATTTTCATGTCTTACGCTTGAATTGTTTCCCATGTGATATAACACTTACAGATCAAGATACTAAAGGCAGACAGGAGTTTATATGCAGCTGAAATTGATGAGAAGCTAACAATGAAAATTGGATCGGAACATTTTGAGCCAAATGGTCCCCAGAACTGGATTGTTGCTGCTGAGGGTCAAGATTACAAAATCTGGGAGGTGTCTTCATAGACTTGGCGGGCTGCGAGTGGTGTATAACTGCTAAAAGTATAACGGCTAAAAGACTAAACAGGTACCCAGTATAGCTCTTTAAGAATGTTTGGATTGTGCAGGTTGAAATCCAGATCCTAGGATTCAGTTCACATTTGAACTAAATCTGAAATTACTTGAGCAATCCGCCTTTTCCAAACGAAGCTAGAAGAAAGCATAATGCTAGGAGATGACGCTTCGGAATGGTCAACTGTTGGAGGCTGGTGCTGCCGCTGCTGCCGAGCAGCAAAGTTCAACATCGTAAGCTATGGAAGCACTTACCGTACCGAAAGGATCATCTAATAGGAGTACCATTGAACATTCAATATATCCAGAACTACCCATCGTTTGCAGGCACATTGCCCATTAATTTAGCTTCGTCCACTATTTTGGAGCTATGTAAGATCATGCACAACTGTATATATGTGTAAAATAAATTTGAATTGTCATCATGGGTCAATATATGTATTTTACCACCCCAACATAACTTTAGGTGATTCTACATTCATAGCATGGCAACCGTAGGCAGAAATGATATATCGGACGAACCAAACTTTAACACATTGAAAAGATAACTGTGAAGGTGAAGATACCAAGCTTTAGACAAGATGCCAACGAAGTGATATTCTC
>Ga0182004_10001185_pt1 | contig 18569 bp, 14 predicted proteins | sample Sormic07211540_1_FD_120479 | JGI IMG/M metagenome (GOLD analysis project Ga0182004, IMG submission 120479) | Endophyte microbial communities from Sorghum bicolor roots, Mead, Nebraska, USA - 072115-40_1 MetaG | ecosystem: Host-associated > Plants > Roots > Unclassified | place: USA: Nebraska...
ACATCTACACCAAATGCATATCAAGTAGGTAGCAAGGAATCCAGGTAACAATCATCTATGATTTTGCTAAGGTCGACAAGGTGATAGCATGCATATGATATATATGTGTAGTTATAAGTGAATGGGTAACAAGGATGATCCCAAGTTATACTTGCCTTGATCAAAGCTCTCCTGAGCCTGCTAGTCTTCGAAAGCTTGGTCTTGATCACCAACGTACGGCTCACCGTCTATTCTCAAACATCAATCAACAACACGCAATCCAATGTAGACGATCATACACAAAGCAAACAAGCTATAATTAGAATATTACACCAACAGTGAGAAATCAAAGATAAAAGCTTATGAAAATATTCTACGCAGTGCTACGATCACACAAACGTAAAGTTCACGAAAATCGGTATTAAAACGTAGAAGATATGAATTTTCCAAGATTTCCTATAGAGAAATAATTAATTAAATGCTACTGCAGAATTAAAAAGTTCCAAAACAGAGAATAAATACTTCTAACATGTAGAGCTCATAAATACGAATCTAATGAAATTTGGATGGACAAAAACGGAGTTAAAATGAATATTTTATAAGCAATTTAAGTTCAGTGGCAATTCTATAATTATAATAGTAAAGCGCATTTTAGAGACTAGAATACGAAAACGTAAAGCTACTTGAGGCACCAGGGACCGCGGAGCAAAAACTAAATACTTCAGGGACTCTTAAAGCAAAAACGCAGCGAAGAGGTAAGTTCTAATCTCGGCCGAAGATGATCGATCGGACGGCTAGGAGCGCTCGGGGCTCAGCCCTGGCCGGCGGCCGGCTGGACGCAGGCGCCGGTGCGGTGGCACCATGGTCGCCGCCGTGTATTTCGCCGGCGACAGCGGTTTTCTCCATTCCGTGCACCAAATCGAGAAGCGAGACCATGGGCGTGCGGAGGAGGAGAAGGCGAGCTCACCCAAGGCGTTCTTGCGGTTGGAGATGGCTCAGAGAGGAGCGGCTGCGCACGGCGGCGGATATCTCCCTCGGCGAGACCGAGCTCAAGGCGGCTAGGGTTTCTGGCGCAAAAAGAACAGCAACGGGGTCGCGGCGGGGTCGTAGGGACTTTATAGGGTCTCGGGTAATCGATTTGGCAAGAAACCCCGGCTTTCCCGGGATTGGATTCGGCCGGCGGTGTCGTGTCCCGTTCGGACTCGAGGAGGAAGAAGGAGGCGGTCGCCGACATGCGGCCCCCGGCCGTCAGTCGCAGAGAGAAAGGAGAAAGGAGAGGACGCGGGCCACGGAGCTGTTGGGCTGCGGGGTTAGCTGGGCTGGCTGGGGTTTGGCTGGGCCTCTCGGCCAGCAGGCCACCAAGCCGGGATCGGCTGGTTTTCTTCTTTTTTTTTCTTTTTTTTCCTTCTTTCTTTTTCTACTTAATTTCCAAAGCCTTTTTAAATAGAATTTTGAGAGCAATTAAGTTCCAACAAATGTCAGCAGCACAAAAATAAAGATGCTACAGCATGAATGCACAACCAAGGTTGCTAAAACTATGATGAATTTTAATTCCCACAAAATTATTTATTTGCTAGATTTATATGCTCACAAAAATACTTACATAAATCCAATTAAATCCTATTAATTGAAATTCATATTTTGGGTGTTACAACTATGGCGGGATACAGTGTCCATATGGTCCTACAAGACCATCGGGGTTGCGATTATAGCATTATTGGATGCTTTAAGCATTATAATCATGTTTTATAATTGAGGGAGTTATATAATCAACCCTTGATATGCTAAGGAGTTATGTAAACTTTTGATGTCATATCAGTAAAACAACTTCGAAAACCACTTTAGGAAGTTATTTAAATTGTTTTTAATAATTTAAAGGGTAGAATATATTGTTTTATAGGTGAGTGAGTGAAGTAGACGACTAGTAATAGGTTGGGGGGTGTTAAGTAGATTCTTTTTCCTAATCTTATTCATTGCTGTAGATTTGTTATCCTCAGGTGATGCTAAAACTCTTGTGCTTGTTGTATCTTTTATTAAGTCTCCTTTTATATTTTTTAAAAATATGGACTTTAGGTCATAGACTGCACCCTTAATTACAGTAATGGCATAACCATTATATAACTTGTACCATATCACTTAAGATTAGTGGTAGAACTTGATGTAAGATCTAAGATAGAGGTGCTAGCCCTTGATATTTATATTTAAGCCTTATAGTATGTGTTTACTCAAAAGGAATATCTAAGACCTTATAGTTATATCCACCATTAGTTTGTACAAAACTCCCCTGTTGTTAAGATGTTTGAAGATTCTTATGAAGGATTACTTGTAATAATATTTCTTTATAGAAAATAGTTATATCTATATTGATATGTTAAATGTTTTAGTTCAAATGTATAAATTTATATAGAAACACTTTTATAAATTACTCCCTCCATCCCATTGAAAGTGTCGTTCTCGCTTCCAGAGAAATATATTTGACTAAATTTATATAAAATATTAATATTTAAGGTACATAATTAATATCATTAGATAGATATTTGAATCTAGTTTTTAATAAATTTATGTGGAGATACAAATATTGTACGTTTTTTTATAAATTTAGTCAAACTACTGGCACACACACCAATATTGACACTTTCAATGGGATAGAGGGACTAGATATCATGGTTATTAATATATTTTTAATTATTTTTCATGATTGCTAAACATTATACATATATGGCATAACAAGTATGTTTACTTGTTCATTTTCATTATTTTTTAATATATCAATATTAATAGAAGTGTGTATTGTACAAACATATGTGCGTGTAATTTATGGTTATTTAATTTTTTTAATAAGGAATGTTGGTAATTTATATGTGTTTGGAGAGGATATTTCGCGTTTTTCAACGAATTGTTGACGTGGTAACTCAGATGCTTATTTAAGAGGTTAAGTAGATTATCTATTAGGATGGCAGGTGGGAAATTCTATGCAAATTTAAGGTTACTTTAGATTATGTTGTATAATGACATGTGTAGGCAATTTAAATACAAATTCTATACTTTAAGCTATTTTCCTTGGTCTATCGAATTGATGTCTAGATTATTTCGATTTTTTGAGAATTCCTAGTATTTTTTTCCTAGCATGTCTATTGAGGATTACTCCCTATTGTTTTTAGGGAGGATGTGCCGAAATTTCTAATAAATTCCAATCTTATTAAAAAATATCTGTTATTTTGTAGCTCTGGTTGTTATATAAACTGTCAAGTTGATAAACTAAACTAAATACTCCCTCTGTTCTGAAAGCTTTAACTTCTAGAGTTGTCATAAGTTAAACTTTTAAAACTTTGACCAAATTTTTAGAAAAAATCGCTAAGATTTATAATATCAAATTGTAGTTTAACTGACACATATTCTAGGAGTTGAAGTTTTTAGGAGTGGAGGGAGTATCCAAGCTCCAAATTTATCTATACTTTTAAGTCAGGCCTGGTTTAGTTCCTAAAAAAATTTTAAAATTTCTCGTCACATCGAATCTTTAGACGTATACATGGAGCATTAAATATAGACGAAAACAAAAACTAATTGTACAGTTTATCTGTAATTTATGAGACAGATTTTTTGAACCTAGTTAGTCTATAAATGGACATTGTTAAATACAAATAAAAGTACTATAGTACCTAAAACCAAAATTTTTCGTGAACTAAACAAGGCCTGAATATTCATCTATCAATCTGCTCATGCGTGTCTGAAACGAGCTCAATGCCATCTCCCCCCCCCACCCTCCGCCCCCCCCCCCCCCACCCCCCAAGACACACCCCCCCCACTCCCCCCCGCTCCCTCCCCCCGCCCCCCCCCCCCCCCCCCCACCCACACCCACACACACACCGCCTTTTAACGGTTTCGTCCGGTCCACAGTTTTTGAACCAAATCTGGCAAAGATTCACGAAAAAGAAAAAAGGCCAATCGGTGGCAAAGATGAGGACTCTCTCAATTAATGAACAAGGAATATGTATATAAGGATAAAAAGAGAACCAATCTGTGACTGACCACATTCTTACGTATCTTTCTGCGGCACAAAATTCCCCAGTAGGCAGTAGTGGAACATCACTTGTTCAAAGGTTCCACATTGTTATCACGCACATATATATGGATATGCACGAATCACACAGATGATACAAAGTTAGAAGTGAACCAGTCGACGTGTATCGACACACTGTTGCCTTGAATAGATCACTATGGCATCTTCTCTTTTCTAAAGGTTGCATCGGGTTAGGTCAGGATAGGTGTGTGCTTAGCACAACTTTCACTTGGTGCGTGGTGACTCCACTGTTGGAGCTATTATTGGAAAAAAAAAGTCTACATAATCCCTCAAACTATGTAGGGTGGAATACGGATATTCTACCTCCAGAACTTTCAAATCCGGTCAAATAACCTCCTAGAGTAGTTTTAGAGGGTGGTTTTATCTTTTTATCTTTTATTTATTTCTGCTAAATCTTTGAAGAATTATAATAAATCATAGAAAAATAATAAAATAAAAAATCAATTTTATTGGACTCCAGATGAGTAGATCTACACAATAAAAAATATATAATATGGTATACTTTAGTACACAGTTTTTGTTGTAGCTTTAAACCTATGTTTTTTTTATAATTAATAAGAATAATTCGTATATGTAGTTCCTATGGTTCGATTGTGGTAAATTATTATGATGGGTTCATTATTGTATACTTGAACTATGGCAAAAGTTTCGTACTCACTGGATCATGTATAACTTAGTTATAGATTTATTTAGTTTTATTCTTATTAAATATATGCTTTATCTATAATTAAGTTATACGTGATCCAATGAGTATGAAATTTTTACCATAGTTCAAGCATACAATAATAGCCCAACATAAAAATTTTACCATAATTGGACCATAGGAACTACATATATGAATTATTCAAACTAATTACAGAAAAACATTGATTTAAAGCTACAATAAAAACTTTATACTAAAGTATATCATATTATATATTCAATGTGTAGATCTACTCATCAGGAGTTCAACAAAATTGAATTTTTTATTTTATAATTTTTTCAAAGATTCAACGGAAATAAATAAAAAGAAAAAGACAAAACCAACCTCTAAAACCACTCTAGGGGGTTATTTGACCGGTTTTGAAAGTTTAGGGGTAGAATATCTAGTTTTATAGTTTGAGTTTTATTGCTTAAGGATGAAGTATTCCACCCTAGATAGTTTGGGAGGTTATGTAGACTTTTTCCAACTATTATTATCAACCACCTAGAGTGCACTTGCCAATGAAAGATAGGCCTAACCCTATGATTGTAAAATATTGCCCACAAATTTTATTTATCCTGCGTTGAAACAGAGAAAGCTAAAATTTGTGAAGTATATGTTCACTTCGATTGTACTCTGTTATAAATCATAAATTATTTAGCTTTACTAGAAATATATTTTACTATATATGTAGGTATAATGTAAATCTAGAGAAAAAAAAGTCTATATAACCCCTAAACTATATAAGGTGGACTACTATACAGAATTTTCTACCCCCGAACATTCCAAAACCGGTCAAATAGCCCCCCAAAATGGTTTTGGACTGTGATTTTGCTACGATGACAGTGGTTTTGTCTTTTTCCTTTATTTATTTATGCTGAATCTTTGAAAATTTATAGTAAATCATAGAAAAATCATAAAATAAAAAATCTAATTTTGTTGGACTACACATGAGAAGATCTACACGATGAACATATAATATGATATGTTTTAGTACAATTTTTTTAGCTTTAATACTATGAGTTATTCTAATTAATAACAAAAAATATAGATCTAAAGTACAGAACAAACTTTTCCGTATTAGCCATGTACTCAATCTAGAACCGTGAATCACTTATCCTTGCTCCCCTTTCATCAATATCACTTATATATCCAAGTCCATGCTGCTATTGATTTACCAAAAGTAGGAGTCCTAATTTGAAGGCTCCTACTCAAAATTTTTTAAATCATTATTTATTTGGAAAGTCATTTAAAGAAAAACTGATCTCTATATCTCTTCACACTCCAACAACTTTTATATAGTGTGTGCACTCTAGAGAGCCGATCCTGCTTTCCAACATTAACTAGCGAGAAATCCAAAAGAGAGGACAGCTATATTTAAAGATCAAATTAAATAAAAATATTGAAGCGTATTTTTATCAAAATCTTTATTCTTATTAATTAGAAAGAATATAAAGAGACTCTTGGAGTTACTTGTAGGTTAGGCTTCATCGAACCCCTGTCAAATCTGTAGGGGTCCGCTGTCACCAAAAGACATGCTACTTTATTGAGTCCTTTATCTAAAAAAATGTAAACATCAGAGAATAATAAAGACTAAGAAACCACAAAAGTATCGTATACGAGAGGCACAACTTAACAAAACTCGTCCATCTGGATATCACAATTTGCAATTCCAGAAAACCTGCAGGCAACTGATATAAAAGGAAAAAAAAAAGTAAAAGAAAAATCAGATGAACATCATCGCCTGTTTTTAAATATTCAGTTGCTGGAAGTCCTATATATGTTGTGCAATGCAAAAGGCCACCGCAGGAAGTCCTACGTTGTACAATGGAAAAGACCACACAGCAACTCCATTCCTCGAGCAACAGAAAACCAAAAACATTACAAGTATCTTTACTTGCTGTTGCTTTTGTTCTGTTGCTCTACTTGGCCTCTCCCGTCAGCTCTTGCAAAGAAGAGGAGAAGACCTCCCTCCTTGGGTTCCTCGATGGTCTCTCTCAGGCCTCTGCCCCCGACACATCATGGAAAAATGACACAAATTGCTGTTTGTGGGAGGGCGTTACTTGCAATGAGGATGGGTCTGTCATGGATATCTCTCTGGCTTCTATGGGCCTTGAGGGGCACATATCGCCCTCACTTGGCAATCTCACCGGCTTGTTGAGGCTCAATCTGTCCGGCAACTTACTCTCCGGTGAACTCCCACCGGAGCTGCTGTGGTCCAGCTGCATCGTCATCCTCGATGTTAGCTTCAACAAGCTCAATGGAGAGTTCCACAAGCTGCCATCCACCCATGAACTGGCAATGAAGGTAATCAACATCTCAAGCAACTTTTTCACTGGATATTTTCCATCTGACGCACTAGATGGCATGAACAATCTGGCCAGTCTCAACATGAGTAACAATAGCTTTACGGGGAAATTTCCAAGCACAGTTTGTGTTGACAAGCCGTTCTTTGTTGTGCTTGATCTCAGTTACAACCAGTTTCACGGTGGCATACCGCCAGAGCTTGGCAACTGCCCTGTGCTGAGAGTGCTTAAGGCTGGACAAAACCAATTCAGTGGGACACTCCCCCGTGAGCTTTTCAATGTCACCTCATTAGAGCACCTCTCATTGCCTAATAACCATTTGCAAGGCAAACTTGATCCTGAGCGTGTAGTAAAACTCAGCAAATTAGTTATCCTTGACCTTGCTGGGAATTGGCTAAATGGCGAAATCCCAGATTCTATTGGGCAGCTCAAGATGCTGGAGGAGCTTCATTTAGACTATAACAACATGTCTGGAGAGCTTCCGTCATCTCTGAGTAATTGCTCAAATCTCACAACCTTCATCCTGAAGGAAAATAACTTCCACGGAAAACTCAAAAATGTCAACTTCTCCACCCTACCCAACCTAAAATTTCTAGATTTTAGATCAAACAAGTTCAGTGGCACAGTTCCAGAAAGCATCTACTCTTGCAGCAACCTCATTGATTTGCGGATATCTTACAACGAACTCCACGGTGAACTTTCATCAAGAATAAACAATCTCAAGTCCCTAAGATTCCTAGGTGTCTCTCATAACAATTTTACAAACATCACAAATACACTTCAGATCCTCAGTCCCTCTACGACTCTCTCTCTCTTAATAATGGGGGGAAACTTCAAGCATGAGACCATGCCAGACTATGATGCATTTTATGGATTTAAGAATCTCAAGGGACTTTCCATAAGTGACTGTTCACTGTATGGATATTTACCAAACTGGCTGTCCAAGCTTAAATTGTTGAAAGCACTGCTTTTAAACAACAATCAACTCAGTGGATCAATCCCGGCATGGATTAATACCTTAAACTTCCTTTTCTATATAGACATGTCGAATAACAGTCTTACGGGTGATATACCAGTAGCACTGATGGAGATGCCAATGCTTAAACAAGCCAAAACAGACCAAAATTTCCTAGACACATCTGTATTTCCATTTCCTCTTTATCTGGCTCCATTTCACCAATACCGTACGACCAATGGTTTCCCAAGAACAATCAATCTAGGCTACAATAAACTTACTGGTGTAATCCCCCCGGAGCTTGGTGATTTAAAAGGACTGCTTGTACTCAACCTGAGCTTTAACAACTTACATGGGGAGATTCCAGAATCAATTGGCAACCTTGTGAATCTACAGGTGCTAGACTTGTCATACAACAATCTGACCGACGCGATCCCTTCCACGTTGGAGACACTTCACTTCCTTTCCAAATTTAACATTTCTAACAATGATATGGAAGGGCCTATTCCAACAGGAGGTCAGTTCAGCACGTTTCCAGATAGTAGCTTTGTTGGAAACCCAAAGCTGTGCAGCCCTACCCTGGTGCACCTTTGTGTGCCCCATTGTAGTTCAACAGATGCAGCTGCACATCCCGTTGCCTCCACAGAACAGTACATTGACAAGGTCATCTTTGTGATTGCCTTTGGTATATTCTTTGGAGTAGGTGTTCTATATGACCAGATGGTTTTGTCCAGATGTTGGCCCAATCTGGTTCAGCTGTAATGGGCTATAATAACGTGTCCTCTGGCTTATGGATATGAAACTGACAGTACTGAAGTATGCAACAAATACTGTGTTCGTCCCGATTGCCATCAGAGTCTCCAAGCATGTCATGCATCAGCAGCAGCAAGGTCAACCTGATCGAGTTGTCATGGTCAGAGTTTGTAAAAGGAAACGAAGGAATGCCCGGACTGATCGATGGAGGAATAGAAGAATTTGTAATCAAACAATGAACTGGGTATGTTTACTCCCAGACCCGTCTCAGGGTTATGTGTAACTTTGCGTGATTTTTCACAAATTATGTAACAGGCTTTGCTATCATACTTTCAAATGATTGTGAGTCGATTCATTTATTAGATTGGATATGGTTAGAAACATATATTACTTTCTACAAAGTAATTGATCAAACATAGATTTATTATTTTCTAATTTAAAATAGGATAAGTAAGAAAAGTTTTAAATATAAAGATTTTTTTTATATTACGCAGCACAACACGGATGCTCATAACGTACACACACTCACCCTTATGAAGACACACTTGTAGACTCAAAGACGTGGGCAAAACAAGGCCTACCACTGAAAGCAATGCATGCACACTTACCTATGTATGTGAAGGCACACACGTAAATCCTACCTCTATGAGCACCTTTAAAGAAGGGGCTAGTAAATTCTCGAGATGAGCTTGATGAAGTCACCATTGACGTCATGTTGTCGACCACTTTTGAAGACTAGACTAGCAAATCTTCAAGACAAGATTGACAAAGTTACCAACAAAAACATTGTTTACCACTAAAAGCAAAATGCCTAAAACCTCATATGCTCCTGAAGCTCTTATAACCACTAGCTAACATGCCCTTTCGTTAATAAAAACGTTTTTTTAATATACATACTTGATCTATTGGAGGTAGAAATCTTTTTTTTAATTAGCATAAACTATCTATATTTAAGTGATCTAGTATAAAGTATACACTTTATTATATGTAATGGAGGTGCCAAGGTAAATTGACTTTAGTTGCATAATCCCTCCGTCCTGTAATACAGTTTATTCTAGCATTCAAAATCTGTCCTCAAATATAATGCATTTTAGAGGACAAAACCCAATTTTACATTAAATACTTTCCATTTATCAACCAGTCACTCTTAATCAAGTTGATGATAGCGTCTGATTAGGAAATAAAATGAAGATACATAAATCTTTTATGTTCTCTCTTAATTTATTTTAAAATTTCTAGAATGCACTATATTACAGGACGGAGGGAGTACATACCAACTTATTTCTTCCTTGTCTCTATCTCTATCTCTACTCTCTCCTCTCTACACTTAAAAAATTATTATTGTCATTGTCAGATATCGCCCTGCTCATCCAGAATCCATGTTGGCTAGAAAACATAGACGCCAAGTATATAAGGAAACAAAAATAAATACACCGTCAAGTATAAAGAAACAAAAAACAATATAGTATGCACGAGGGGACTCTCTGTGTATAGTTTCCCATTTGGCCCGAACATGATGACCGGCCCGAGCACGGAGAAGCACGGCCTGGTCCACCTAGCGTCGTGGCCAGCACTGGCAGACGGCACTGCGTAGTACACCTCACTTCTTGATCTCGCAACGTCGACCTCACTAGAACATGCCGCCTTCTCTGGTGCTCCGGATTCGACTCAGTTAAGGAACCAGGGTTGTCGACATCACCAGCGATTCTGGTGCTCCGGCTGGAAAGGTAAGCAAACCCTAACCCTAACTTGCTTCCCTAACCCTAGATCTGTACTAACTCGTTCTTCCTCCTCCTCCGTACTAACTTGTTCTTCCTCTATTCTTCCTCTGTTCTTGTGTAGCCGTGGAGGAACCAGGACGTCGTGTCGTGATGATGCCAGGATACGAAGAGGACACGGTTGAGGTCGACGACAACGAAGAGAGATGGTTGTGTGCGTTGGCCGGAGATGACAACGAGGACGACCTGCATGAGGACGCCACGGAGCTGTTCGGCCATCGCGCTAATGCTCCCATTGACGTCAGCGATGACGATGGTCAAGAAGGTGGGGCAGGAAACAAGCAAGAAGGTGAGGAAGATGAGAACATCGCCAAACGCTCTCGTCCCTCTTCCTCTGCTATTTGGCTTGATTTCAAGCTCTTCAAAACCATCAAAGGAAAGAAGGTAAGGTATGCTGCTAAGTGCATCCATTTCTCTAAGCAGTACTCTGCTCTCTCTAGCGGTGGAACTAGCCACCTCACCTACTGTAGGGACAAATGTCTAAGGAGGCAAGAGAAAACTGGTATGCTCAGTCTCAGATTTATTTTAATCTGATGGTAGTTTGCGTAATTAGGAGTATTGTCCTCTTTGTGCTCGTACTGAACTTGTTAGATTGCTTGCTAGGGCAGATGTTCCAATTTGTATTGGTGAATGTGATGCTCTTGAAGACTAGTGTTAGTGCTAGCACGGGTACTATAGGTGTAAGAAGCAATTCACAAACACAAACAACAAGATATAACAAAATAAGAGTTCATTAAGAGCTTTAGTGCAATGGTTGCCTCGTTAAAAACTTGTCTAGGTAAAACTCACTCTTGTGAGAAACCCTAGACAGGGAAAAAGAATGCAACCCAGCTCTGAGAGTTCATTGTCCATCATCCAAGTTCACAAGCCCAGCATATTACAGTCTCTCACCTTGTGCAGTAACAATAGTATGGCCATCAGAATTCCAGAAAGAAATTAAAGCCTAGATCAACGGCCAGGACAAGTTGACCCGGTATATGGAAGCCAATACGCCTTTCATGATGCCTGCTTGGTCAAGGCGATTTCTCTCGTACTCAGATATAAACATGGCTTGAGCCCATAATAGAAATTTTGGGCTCAATGGAACACCGGTACAGAGGTCAACGCCATTATTCCACCATGTCTTTGGAAGGATGCTTTAAAAGTTCTTGTGCAGCTGTGGAAACGTATGGGTGTGGTACTCCATTATCATCAGGAAAGATATCGAGTGTTGGCTGTAAAGTAATGAATATCATCCTCTTCGGGTTCGACTCTTCATCAGAACGAGCAACGAACCGATGACGTGGCATCGTCAAGGCAAGCGGTAGTGTTGCAAGAAGTTGAGGGGGATTCACAATCGCCCCAACTCCAATAAGTAGCTTTGGTGCTCTCGACAGGCCATCAAGCTCCAGCGAAGAAGTGATGCACACATTCACATCTTCCAGGTAGGTGCTCTGACCTAGCACAGGAGAATCAGCTAAGTCTGCAATATCACATTCAGCCCACCACATGCTGCATCAATCCTCATGAGGATCCTTGCCTTCCTTCTGAAAGTAAAGTTATTTGCGTCCTAATCAGCAAATGTGTATTCATGCAGTAAAAAAAGGGGGGGCTCCAAGAAACGAAATGCACAGTGCAGCATCCTTGAGTGATGTCAGTTTTTTGCAGGTGGGGTCAAGATTTTTATGGGCATCACTTCCACACTATGGAAGGCCTTAGGATACAATTGCTCATCTTAGTTTTAGCCATGCACAAACATCATGTTTGAATACTATCGACGAAAGCTGGTTGGCAGTCTACCTTGGGGTATGCCCACGGTAGTAGTTTATCGGTAGACGGTGCGCAAGCTACGAACTCGATGGTGACGCAAGACACGGACAAAGTTTTTATCCAGGTTCGGCCGCCGTGTGGGCGTAATACCTACGTCCTGCGTCTGATTGTATTGCTGTGGATTGTGTTGAGTTGAGATGAGATGACCTAGGGGGGTCCCTTGCCTCTCCTTATATAGTCCAGGGGGTAGGGTTACAGATCTGGAAACTAATCCTAGTCGGTTACAATTGCCATATATAGTACGATATCAATTCCTATCCTAACCGACTAGAATCCTACTTGATCTCCACGTCTTGTTTCCTTGCGCGAAACTCCAAGCAGTTGGATCAAGTCCCGAATTTGCCTCGTGATGGGCCAAGTCTCCTGGCCCAAGTCTAGCCGTAAGGGTATAGGGGTTTATACCCCCACACCTAGTCCCCGAGCACCATGTATTATTATGTAACACGCCGTCTTGAGCTTCTTTGACCAGTGAGGCTTGACATCTTCGATTAGTATGAAAGTCGCCCAAACAGCTGCAACAGTATTTTGACCAACTCTAAAGACAGTTAATCAACATCATCATCAAAGAAGCCGGTTGTTCGAAGAATGCATGGTGCTCTTGAGAAAAAATATTTCTTTTCCGATGAAGTGTGCCCACTTTACTTTTCTTTATAGCAAAGTATGCCATAAAACAAGCAAATTCACCGCAAGGTGAAGTGTGCCCACTTAGTCCCCGAGCCTGGTAGTATGTGACGTAGGCACGTGGTGCCAGGGTCTAAAAAGAAAAAACCTCATAGAAAAGCTGACACTGAAATGCATCGCTAGATGCATCTTACCGATGTAGTCCCCGAGCTTCCTGGAAGGCGAACTATGAACCTTGTAGCAAGGTCTGAAAAATTAAAATTACTGAGCTAAAGTTTTACGATTGAATTTACCAATCCCCGACCATATCGTGGTCGTCTATAACAAAGCAACCTGATCAACCAGTCCTCGAGCATCTAATGCCCGGTGGTCAGTAAATTCTTAAATTCAAAACAGGTAGACTAGCCGACCAGTCACCGAGCATATAGCGCTCAGTGGTCGGTACAGTCCCCAGTATAGGTGAACTGATCGACCAGTCCCCGAGCATATAGAGCTCGGTGGTCAGTACAGTCCTCAATATGGGCGAACTGGTCGACCAGTCTCCGAGCATATAGAGCTCGGTGGTCGGTACAGTCCCCATGTACATCATATCTGGCTGACCAAAGATCCTTCTTATCTTTTGAAAGAATTGTATCGCCATATTAATGTAAGATGTGACAGGGCATCTTGCCGTATTGTCAGGCTTTTGTATAAAAAGGTGTTCCTAGTAACCGTACAGCCGCTCTTTGCGCGGTCCAAGAAAGGAAACCATTAATCCGGTCAAATTAATTGTGATAATCATTGAAAACCGAAACGCCGCGGCCGCCGTAAGATCTGCCCACTTCCCCATAATGCGGGAAGTGGTAGAGGTGGAGCCACTATTATAAAAAGCTCGATGCGGCCTCCATACTGTTTACCCAACTTTTGCTTACAAACCTCCTGACCTTGCCATTGCTGCCTCCTTCCACTGCCATCTTCAACATCTAGTTCAAAGTACTCCTTGCGGCGTCAATGGCGAAGAGCGACTCGAAGAAAAGGGCCGAGTTGATGGCCAACGAGTGGAAAAAGTCTCAGAGCAGCACGAGGTCCCTCAACTACCTCGTCGGAATGGGACTGCTACACAACCAAGAGCTCGGCGGCTGGAGGGCGCCAGAGGGGGAGAGCTACCCCGACCCCCGCGCCGGTGTGATTGTTGTTTTTGAGGATTTCTTCAAAAGGGGATTTGGGGTTCCCGTCCATCCTTTTCTCCAGGGTCTTCTCTACTATGAGATCAGGATTTGCAATCTGCACCCGAACTCTATTCTCCTCATCTCTACCTTCATTCACTTGTGCGAAGCCTATGTTGGAATAGAGCCGCACTTCGATCTCTTCCGCTATCTGTTCTGTTTGTCGAAGAAAGGAGCAGTTGGAGGCTCCAAGATTGCAGGTGGAGTATACCTCAATCTACGTGATGGGATGAAGAACCGGTACCTCAGCTGCCCATGGAACACTTCCCTCACCGAATGGTACAAGAAGTGGTTCTACATCAGGGAAGAGCCGGGCAGCACCACGTTCTGCGACGTGGGCTACATCCTCGAGAAGAGGGTCAGTTAGACAGACCGTCCAGAGTACACCGGTCAAGTGGCAGAGCTGATGAGCCTGATCGACTTGTCCCACTTAGACGGGCCAGGAGTGGTCAGAAACTTCCTTGTGCGACGAGTGATGCCTTGCCAGAGGAGGGTGCACTCGGTGTATGAGTACGCGGGGAGCCAAGACCTGACTAGGATGTGCCCGGATGGTCTGGAGAAGGCGGAGGTCTAGCAGCTGATGAATGAGTTATTCAACTTGTCTGATGATAATTTCGTTCGGAGTGATGACCGGATGCACGCCTTCAAGTTGGGACGACCAGCTCCTAAGGTAAACGAGTACCTTTATTGATTTGTATTGCTATGTGAATACTATAGTCTCTTGGTTGATGACTTGTCGTTTGTTCTATTGCAGATAGGAGACATTGACCGGTGCTCGGTGTACGTATCGCTGGCACCTGGTATGGACCATCCTACAGGGATGGACCCATCGGAGGGCGATGCTGCTCGATGTCCTCAATACCCAGCAGTGAAGAAGAGCAGAACTGCCCTGCGCTGACCACTGAAGCCAGGGTGGCGGGGAAGAGGCCGATGGCTGTGGAGCCATCCCGAATGGAAGCATTGCCGGCGGAGACCAGCCAGGCTCCGAAACGTCGTCGACTTGTGAGGATCGCCGACGACGAGGACGAAGAGGGCGAGGTTGCTCCGTCTTTGGTCCGAAGACCGTGCAGTCGGCCTAACGTCGTGCCGATCGACGCTGGTCGGGTGACCAGTGATCCTCCTGCCCCGCACACCGAGCCGACACGACATGGAGGGGCAGAGGCAGTAGCGGCGACTGGGAGGACCAGGAGGAGGTTCTTCGCAGCGACGCACAGGCGCTTCGACCTGTGAGTTCTACGACTTGTCTTCTGCACTTCCTCCTACTTGTTTTGTTTTTATGCGAATTTTGATGCCATCATGATGTCTTCTTTTGCTAGTGCGGCATCGGATGTTGACCCGGGCAACATGGCCGGCCAGAGAACAACCGAGCTGGCGGCTGCCGTTGAAAATGCCGCCGAGCAGACCACCCAGGAGCAAGCCAAGGAACAGCCCGCGGTTGTGACCGTGGCGGAGACTGTCGAGGAAGATCCGACTCCAGCGAGGACCGGGGCGAGTACCCCGACAAGGAACGATGAGGCTGCAAGGACACCTCCCCCGATTAGTGTCGCGGAGGAGGGAGACAAAGCCCCGACTACCCCGCCAGCTGAAGAAATGAGGACCCCAACTCCACCCCCGGCAGAGGCTTCTTCACCGAAAGGCTCCCCTAGCCGGGGTAAGGGTCCGTTGATACCCGTTACCACGGCTAGGGATAGCGCGGAGGGCGAGAAAGCCCAGGCAGCCTCTGACGATGAAGTGGAGGAGATCCAGGGGCGCCCCCATGATGGTCGCCAACACGTTTTCGTGTGGCGCCAACATGGGGACCACTTCATTGGTCACGAAGAGCTCGCCGAGACCGAGGAGGCGGCAAGGGTAGAGCGCGCTGCCAAGCGGCTCATCGATGAAGTCAAGGTAACTAGTCTTGTGTTTTCCCAAAATGTGTATATATTGTTGTTTGTTTACTTCACGATATGTATAATTCTTGCAGGGCGCAATGAAGACGGCGAAGTACCGAGAAAGGTGCTTCGACCAAATTGAGGGCATAGTTGCCGAGAACAAGGCCCTAACCGCGGAGGTGGACCGCCTTCGGTCGGAGGCCGAGAAGGCGACCGAGAAGGCAGCTCAGGAAGAGCGCCTGCTCGATCTAAATCGGCGACTAGCCGACAAGGATCGGGAGAAGAAAGGTAAGTCATATGTTCTGAGCAGCTGTAGTTAACTGTGTGGTCGGTTTTGATGACCAGCAATTATTGCTGTAGATCTGGAGGAGGAGATTGGGCGCCTCCGAGAGGAAAGGGAGCGGCTCGACCAGGAGCATACCGGTGCGCTGGAGGCCGAGCGCCAGGCTGGCGAGGAGCTGAAGAACAAGAGTCGGGAGTTGGCTGGTAAGAGCCGTTTCGCCCTTTTCAACTACGCAGTGTTCCTTTTCTCATGTTTGTACTAACTTCTTGCTTGGTTTTCTTTGAAAATTCTGTCATAGTGCTTAAAGTCAACACTAAGAAGCACCTCGACGAGCTGGTCAAGGATCGGGACTCCTGGAAGACCAACTGTATCAAAATCTGGAAAGGAGTAGCCCCGGTGCTCGACTTGATCAGCTCCGAGCTCCCTGAGGACCAGCCCCGCGCACCGAGACTGACCCCGGTCGAAAAGGCGCAACAGGCATGGGTTGGCTTCAGCAGTTCGTCAAGGACGCCGGGGAGTTCGCCGGAGCACACGTCCTCAGCATGGTACGTGCCCACTACCCCATGATCGACTTGTCCCGGCTGGAGAGGGGATATCCCAAGGAGGTTGGTCCGCAGGAGGCAGATGACCTTCGTGTCGGCATGCTCGATCTGTCGTCGATAGTGATCGGCGACATAAATCTCTGTGGGACATCAAGTCCCCTCAACCAGCCCAGATCAGATAGGTCAGCCAGGGAGTTGTCAGGGGCTTCCATTGCAGGAGATGGGCGGTCGACGCCTGCGGCCTCGACCAGCCAGACGCCGGTGGCCCCGACCCCTTCGGCGGGACAGGAGAGCCGTGCGGGTGATCAGTCCGAACAGTAGGTCTGTAAAGTAGTCTATAGGAGTAGACTAGAGACCGACCAGAAGGGTGTTTATTGTAAACTTTGTGTATAAAGTTTGTAATAAAGCTTGATTTATCATAACCATGGTTTTGAGCGCTGTAAATTTGTTTGAGTGATATATCACTGAGTCATTTTGATCGCCCTTGAGGACCTTGTCCTAGAAAGTAATTGTGGCGCTTGTCGAATATTCTGCATATGAAAAAGTATATAGCAAGAAAGACAAATTTTATTACTATTCATCACAAAAGATTTACAAATGAATATACTCGAACTTAGGGATAGAAACGGTGCAGTTTGTCTATGTGCCAGGAGTTGGGCAAGCGTGTTCCATCTGGGTACGCCAGTCCGTAAGATGTAGGGCGTGTAACTTCGGCGACCACAAAGGGTCCTTCCCAAGGTGTAGATAACTTGTGCATTCCCTCCCGGCTTGTTTTCCATTTGAGTACCAGATCACTGACCACGAAGGAGCGATCTTTGATGTTCCTATTGTGATACCGCCTAATAGCTTCGAGATACTTCGCTGTTCGAAGGCACGAATTTAGGCGCTTTTCTTCTGTGCAGTATATTTCGAGCTCTCTGGTGAGGTCGGTTGAAGGCTGGTCAAAATGTTCGACTCTTGGAGATCCAAAGACCACGTCCGAAGGGAGCACCGCCTCGGCACCGTAAACCATGAAGTAGGGCGACACACCCGTGTTGCGACTAGGCTGTGTTCGGAGACCCCAGACCATAGCTGGTAACTCTTTCATCCATCGTCCTGGTGCCCTGACATTTTCCGTATACAGCCTTTTCTTTAGAGCATCAATGATCATTCCATTCGCTCGCTCGACTTGACCGTTGGCCCGTGGATGGGCTACCGACACGTACTTTATGACTATGCCTCTGTCATCGCAGAAGTCCAAGAATGTAGTGCCGGTGAACTGAGTGCCCAGGTAAGTGATTATGCTGTTGGGAACCCTGAATCTATATATGATTTGATTGAGGAACTCCACAGCCTTCTCGGAAGTTGCTTTGACCAGTGGCATGTACTCGATCCACTTCGAGAACTTGTCGATTAGCACGAACACGAATTGGAAGTTGCCGGGAGCCGGTTTGAATGGCCCGATCATGTCAAGACCCCAACAGGCGAAAGGCCAGGACGACGGAATCGTCTGGATCTCATGAGTAGGTACGTGGGTCCGCTTGGCGAAGAACTGGCATCCTTCACAATGTCGGACCAGTTTCTCAGCGTTAGCGACTGCGGTTGGCCAGTAAAAACCAGCCCGAAAAGCCTTCCCGACCAGTGTTCTGGAAGCGGCGTGGTTGCCACAGGACCCAGCGTGTATGTCATCCAGAAGCTTGACAGACTTCTGAACTTGTATTCTTA
>Ga0182004_10001186_pt1 | contig 18568 bp, 9 predicted proteins | sample Sormic07211540_1_FD_120479 | JGI IMG/M metagenome (GOLD analysis project Ga0182004, IMG submission 120479) | Endophyte microbial communities from Sorghum bicolor roots, Mead, Nebraska, USA - 072115-40_1 MetaG | ecosystem: Host-associated > Plants > Roots > Unclassified | place: USA: Nebraska...
ATTGTGCCTATTCCTACATGGCGGTGCAAGTCTCCTTATCATTACTAAACTGCCATGCTAACAAGTGTCAAATTATGTGACTTTATGTATATATATTGGATTCTGATACTGAATCACTTAAGGACCAAAATCATTAACTCTCCATTTGTATATCCCTCATCCTGATATGTAACCTATTCTTGGCCTCCTGATGCATTGGTTATCCTGCACTTTCTGCATATAGTTAGAGAACTAACATGTTACTCATTTTGTTCTGCAGCTATTTGGAGAGCACAAAGACAGAGAACTTATTTGTGTAGATATTTGGATGGCAGACAGTTGTCTACCAAACCCAATATGTGCATCCGAAAAATTAAAGTGGTACGGTGAATTTGGCAACAAATTATTTATTTCTTATTCAGTTTCTTGTATAAAGATGTCAATGCTCTATCATCCTTACCTATAGATTGATTTAGCTTCTTCTATAAAGGTGTCAATGCTCTGTCCTTACTTGTAGGCAAGTGACCTGTTTCTTTGTTGGGATTAGCCATGAAGACAATTCCTGCCATTTTGAGTCTGACCAAATATATGCCAATCAGTATGTTTATCTCCTTCATGTAGATTGTTGTGGTGTTATTACCCACATTTTTTGTCTCCAAATGGGGGTGACTCAACTTGGTGATGATAGGATTCCACTATTGAGCCCATCTCGAGTTATAAACATTCTTAACTGTCAATTACTGCTACTATAGTTTACATGTGCACTGATCTATTCTGTAAGTAGATACTCCTAGGTCTGTAATATGTGAGCATCGCATTGCCTCCACTCCGGTTCTAGATGTTCTGAATTAGTGAAGCCTGGAACTAATGTGGTTAATTTCAGCCTTACTACTGTCTGCTTCAGTTCTAGGTTCTAGATGTACATCACAGTATTTTTGCTTAGTAATGAGGCATTTTAAACTTGGATCAACCACAAAACAGTGGAAAAAGGGGGCAATACCTGAATGTGTTTCTTTGAAGCTTTAGTTTCCTTATTGGCCTCCAGCCCCAAAGATACCTCATTGCTGAGTCACGTAGCCTATTCTTGACAGAATTCCCTAACCATTTTAGTTTAAGGTTGCCCATGCTGCTCCACTGTTGTGCTCAGTAATTTGAAGGACAAAAGGATATCAAGCAGGAAAAAAGGCAATGACATTGAGCTGTAACAGTAGGTAGCCAAGTTTCAAAAAATTATATGTTATAGCTTATTCTTAACCGGTCAGAAGAAACTCTCCCCTTGGTTGATGCAGTTTGGAAGAGATTCTTTGTTCTGTTATAGGAATGGATGCCCAAGTGTCTTATATGTGTTTCATTCCAAGTGAAAATTGCATCCAAAGTTCAAAAGTCAGTTGTCCAATCAGGTGAAATAAGCCGTTGTGCTTTCTCTATTTGTTTGGATCAAAGGATTAATGTTAAGGCTGTGGAAAATCATTCCAACGATATGTAATCAACGGACCCCTTTTTCAAAGTTGCATTCACCACTTCTGTGAAGGCAGCTTCTCAAGAATTAAATTGTCGGTCAGCCATGATCTTCAGGCTCCATTGTTGGTTGCAAGGGTAAGCATTATATTATTGTTTCTTTGACATTTCAAATACTCAGGGAGGTGCGCAGCTAGAGCAAAGGTGAATGTTAGGATCCCAACATCAATAGATGGCACAATGGCAATTCTGAATAGCCAGGAACTCAATCTGACATCCTATGGCAACTCAAGTATGGTATATGAGAATCTTGATTTAAAAATATCAAATTTGATACTATTTCTTTCGGGGCTATGAGGGTGATTCATGCTCCTTCATGAAAAAAATGTGTTTCCTATAACTTGCTTCATGTTTTGTTTTGTTGCAGGTGCTTTCTTGATGGTGACCAAACTCTGAGTTGATGATAGCTTGACCTCCAATTCTTCATTACCCTTAGAACTGAGGAACCGAAAGGTAGGAAATCTTAGAAAAATATTGGCATTGAATGTATTGGCTAGGTAGAGATTGAAGAGAGTGTTCTCCCTTTTCCTGAACAAAAACAAATGTTTCTGAACTCTGAACTATATATAGGTTGAAATGGAGCTTTCATTTCAGATGACCGGCCAGAGTACGCGTACAGCCAAGCGGTGCTGTTCGGGCCACACCTGCTGGCCTGACACACGGCAAGCTGCCAGTGACAGACAACAACCACTTTATAAACTATGGCTGAGCATATAAGAATTGAACGCTCATTCCTCATTCGCTCAACTCACAACTCATCATCCTTAGAGCCTTGGCAGGCGGACCCTCATCTCGTTGGTGTGGTTTCATGCAAAACTTCTCTTTATGTGTGTATTCAATCTATTAATATTTTTGCATTATATTTAATTTGTATCAAATAACTAGACTGTGAATGCTTAATTGTGGTCTGAATTTGTAGAATGGTAATGCCATCCCATCTCATTATTTTAAACAATTTTATTTGCTTCATGTCAAATCCTAACAAATACTTTTGAAAGAGCATATGTCATCAATAGATCTTTATTTAAATGAAAATATGTCTGGTACATTTGATGATGTAAAAAAACACCATAAGATTGAATCGATATTGTTTTAGCTGATAATGCATGTATACACAATGAGTAGTCTCTCGTAGCAATGCACAAGCACTCTTAAGCAATGGTCATGCTTGAGAGTGCTTGGATCAGGTAGCAATGGTCAGTTGAGAATGAAAACTAAAATGTCCATCGATCATGATTGCCAGATCGATTGCCCATGCTTGAGATTTTTGGCCCAGACAGCCTAGCGGCCGCGTGGGCCATGTCCTTGGTGGCCCAACACGATGGCCAACTTATATGTATTTACAACTTATTATCTATGTTTGTTTTGTGCACGGGATGGCCAAAGACTACCAAAGAAATTTGTGATCGGCCTATTAGCGTATGATGGGAATTCACGGTGTTGCATGATTCCTCTATACGTACGAGAATATCTTAGCCACATCACAGACATAAGACAATGAAAGAGACAGTTGTGGAGGACTTATTTATCATGCACTTATTTATTTGAAGGCTCGAAACATTATGTTGCTAAGCTAAGTTAAAATTTATTTGTCTTTATTTCGACCCATTATAATATCTTAGTCGCATCACAGACATAAGACAATGAAAGAGACAGTTGTGGAGGACTTATCTATCATACACTTATTTATTTGAAGGCTCGAAACATTATGTTGCTAAGCCAAATTAAAATTTATTTGTCTGCATTTGGACCCACTATTTTTTGATACTCTTACTTTGTTGAAAATTTAAGTTCCTAACTTGCTATTTTTTTATTGTATTAAATTGTATTGAAAATTTTAAGATTCCCGTAGCAACGCACGGGCATTTACCTAGTTAGATAATATTTATCAAACACAAACAAAAGTGATACAGTGACAAAATCCACAAAAAATTGCATCTAAACAAGGTCTTAGGCCATCATCAGTGTAAGTTTTATGACACAGTTTTCAACACATCCATATTTTAAAAATAGTGCAGAAGAATTTCATGGGGATAAAACTCTCTCTACTTTTATAAAACTCTTATTATTTCTCTCTTTATTAATATAGTGCCACATTAGTATATTTAATGTTCATGAAACTCTAATCATTGAGACTAGCTTTATTGAATAAGATGTGTATATCTCTTATCCCATAGTGTCCACAATAAACTTTGTAAATCGTAAACTGCTGTGGAGGCTAAAAATTATTCACAAAATAAAAAAGCAGATAGCAGGAAACATGTTAGAGACTTTGAGAGGTGTGTGAGCTCAGCGATTTGTGTCCGTGCTAGTAGATGAGGGGGTGCTTGGTTAGGGTTAGTCAGGTATTCCTGGTAGCTAGTAAACATGTCAGGCCGTTAGGGCTGCCCTAAAGGTAAAGATATGTTGTAGAACAAGATTAATAATACAACTCATTTGATAGCCCACTTATCTCTTTTATAAAGTTTTTTTTGGTTTTTTATCTAAGCTGGTTGTAAGTTTACAGTCTGCTTCTCCTCTTTCTCCTCTCTTCTTTCCTTTACCTCAATATTTAGCTGGCTTACAGCCCACTATAATACTTGCTCATAGTAGACCATGGATCCAAAGACAACCACGACGGCCGACATGGCCACCGCCCACCAGCCGCGCTCCATTACAGCCTATTTCTCATTTTTTTCTCTCTTTTTTTTTCTCTACCTTAACATCCAGTTCTGTTTTTTTTAAGGCCTTGTTTACTTTCCAAAAAATTTTGTAAAATTTTTCAGATTCCCGTCACATCGAATCTTTAGACGTATGCATGAAATATTAAATATAGACGAAAATAAAAACTAATTACACAGTTTGGTCGGAATTGGCGAGACGAATCTTTTGAGCCTAGTTAGTCTATGATTGGATAATATTTATCAAATACAAACGAAATTGTTACTATTCATATTTTGCAAAAAATTTTGAAACTAAACAAAGCCTACGAACAAACTGCTAGCTCTACCTTGGATTCCACGAGTCACGACCCCTGTATTTAATGTTGTGTACCGTGTACGTACACTCACCGTACAGCGAGTACCAGGCCTTGTTTAGTTCACTCTGAAAATCAAAAAGTTTTCAAGATTCTCCGTCACATCGAATCTTGTGACACATGCATGAAACATTAAATATAAACGAAAACAAAAACTAATTACGTAGTTTAGCTGTAAATTAAAAGATGAATCTTTTGATCCTAGTTAGTCCATGATTGGATAATATTTGTCACAAATAAACGAAATTGCTACAGTTCCGAAAAGTGAAACAAGTCCCTAGTGAGAGGTACTGCTAGTGCTGTGCCTGCCTGCCTGTGCGGTGGCAGTGGCACTGCTGCAAGTTTTGACCACCGCCAACTGACCCGCCGTCATCACGTGGCCGCGTCGGCACGGACGGGTACGCGCCGCCGCGCCCGCGCCAGTATGGCAACCCATGGCGTTTTTGCTGGACTGCCCCTGCCGACTCCGGCTGCCCTGCCCTGCCGCATCACCTGGCAGCGGCAAAGCTTAATTACCCTCCTGCTGTTTTAACTCGTACTACAAGTACACACTTGACTTGAGTAAATTTAGGCTCACTCTCTGTCATTCACAAAAAAATAACTATCGTTCTCACTTTCCGAGAAAATAGCTTTAACTAAAATATATATTAAAAATATTAATATTTATGTAAAATAATTAGTATTATTAGAAAGATCTTTGAATCTAGTTTTTTAATAAATTTATTTAGAGATACAAATGTTACACGTATTTTCTATAAATCTAATCAAACTTGCGACATGAAAACTTAAAACGACAGTTATTTTAACGACAGTTATTTTAGGACAGATAGCGTACATATACTATATGCTACTACTGCCATACTACACGCTCAACTTTTATCAGAGGACAAACCAGACTTTTATCTACAGGTATCGTAGCCGGTGTTATCTGAGCTAGGTTCTTCAGAAATCAAGCATTCTATTATAAAATATATATTCAGTTGAAATAATAGCAATAATACCTTCAAATTTGCCATATATACGAACGTAAACGCGTCGCAGACAAGTATTTTTCCCAAATGCTTTCTAAAACAATAAATGCACACAACTACTGTATATAATAATAGTGTAGTTGCCAATTAGAGGAAGATTGATAATGATGAGCTTTTTGCCGATACTACAAATACAATGTATGATCACTGGTTCACTGACTATCAATTAAACTGGCGATGGACGGACGTACCATCTCATCACCACCCAGCCTCACAACAATGCATGTATTCTAATCATTTGCTCCACTTACAAACTTTTTTCAAACAAGCATATATTTTTCCTAGCCGTACCAACCGGTCGACGTGGACACTGGCCACTAGGGGCTATATAGTCAGACGCTGATCGATACAATCATTAGTGGAAAGTGCAGCTTTAGCTTATCCCAGGGTCCTGTTCATTATCAGGCCACACACGAAAGTGACACACTCCATTAATTTCCAGCATAAAGTTTCATTCATACATTAGTACTGTATCATATTATATATGTTCCAAATACATAAATCACCGGCCGGCACCGGCGCCGTTAAGGGAGACGCATGTATATACTCTAAAACATATAGTACGTGCAAGTTTAATTTGCTCTTGTAACAAAATTTGCATATATTATAATATTTCAATAAAAGGCGCATATATTACGGGAAGATTTTAGAGCCCACTACTACAATATAATAAAAGTGTTCCTTGTAATCTGCTTTAAACAAAGTTCAGAGTTTATTCCTTACTTTAAGAGCTTGTTTGGAGGGGCTTCGAGCAATTCTGCCTCCACAACTAGCCACCGGAGCCCCAATTTGTTGCTCCTTCGTTCAAAACATTAGTAAGACTTTTTGTTACCAGTTTATATTGTGTTTTGATATTATATATTTTGTATATCAAAATATATCATATTCATATTACTATGTACTATTAAAACTTTATATTAACTTGAACCGCTTTAATTAATTTAAAATCGTGGCTACCATCGAGTGAGTTTGTAACTATTTAGGCCCTGTTTAGTTCCCCACCCAAAAATTTTTCATCCATTACATCGAATTTTTGAACACATAAATGGAACATTAAATGTAGATAAAAAATAAACTAATTACATAGTTTGGTTGAAAATCGCGAGACAAATCTTTTAAGCCTAGTTAGTCCATGATTAGCCTTAACTGCTACAGTATCCACATGTGCTAATGATAAATTAATTATACTTAATAGATTTGTCTTGCAGTTTCCAGACGAGTTATGTAATTTTTTTTTATTAGTTTCTAAAAACTCCTCCCGACACATTCGATGTGACACTCAAAAAATTTTCATCTCCAATCTAAACAGGGCCTTAATGCATTGTGTTATACAAAAGTAGCTCGGTGCATACATCCGCGCTGTAGGAGTGCACTCAGCCAGAATAGTAAAATTCTTTTAGTAAGGTAGAGTTTTTCCAATGTTTTGGTATTCAAAATTTAGTTTAATTTTTTTCTACTAAATACCTCCTAGTGAAATTCCTATATATTATGACAAGTGACCGTTTAGTATTACTGCTTAAAACCACTAAGATAATTCCACCATTTCCGTATAGTGTGACCGTCCGTCTTGTACGTCGTTTAGAAAGCACAAGCACGTACCTGGCGTGTTCCGTACCATGACAACCATGAATAACTTAACTTTTTTTCGTAAGATAACGAAGATACTAGCTAGGATATACCTGGCGTTCCCTAGCTAGTGTATAATAAAGAAAACCGAAAAAGGCAGTTGACGGTGCTGATGAAGACCATCAGTAGCGGTGGAACGGGCTCTTTCCTGTGTGGTTCCCGTCCGACCCCAGATTCAGAGCCGCCGCTAGGGAAAGTGCATCACCGTACTATAATTCTAGTAATAATACAATAATAAACAGACAAAATTACATGTCGGAGCCCACAAATCCGGCTGTCGTCGTTCTCGCGCGCCATGATTTCCAGATAAAGAGACATGCATGTCATCCATCTTAGATTTGCCACCTTGCTGTCCCTCATGTGCACCGACGTGTACGTGCTCTGCTGGCGGCTGCATAGATCTATCCATCGGTGCATCCAAAAAATTAAGGCCTTGTTTAGTTCTAAAAATTTTTATAAAAATACTGTAGCATTTTTGTTGATATTTGATAAATATTATTTAATTATAGACTAACTAAATTCAAAGGATTCGTCTCGCAAATTATAGGTAAATTATATAATTAGTTATTTTTTATCTATATTTAATGTTTTATGCGTATGTCGCAAGATTCGATGTGACGGAGAATCTAAAGAATTTTGTAATTTTTTTTTTGAACTAAACAAGGGCTAACAATGATCCCTCTACCAACTTCTCGTACTACTAGTAGCATTGGAAGCTTCCATGGAAGGTGTTGAGTCCGTAGAGTCTCACGTACTGTAGGTGCACGTACGCAGCAGTTTCGCCAGCAGCCACGTACATACGTCAGACATGACCTCTTCTGGTGTAATGATCCGTTCAAACCATATACGTAGTCATATTTCAATATTGCAAGCAGCTTGTAAGCTCAACTCTTCAAAAAGTTCCACTACCTCTACACAAGCCTTCCATTGTAATAGATTTCAATGTGGATTTATATGCTCCCTCATTCAGGCTCTACCAGTGGCGGAGCCACCGCCCCGCCACCCCGGGCAGTCCGTCGGGCTTGTCGGCGATTTTTAAAAGAAAATTTCTTTTGTATCCAAAAAGAGTGTTGCAGTTTACTAGCTAAATACGTTTTGCATAATGAAGATTGCCCAGGCTCATGAAAGCTTCTAGCTCCGCTACTAGGCTCTATTCAATGTAAACCTCACCAATGTAACTATCTTAATAGCAGCTTGCTGTGGTTAATAAAATATGGTTGTTGTAAAAAAAAAGAGATCCATGCTTGTCTGAGTATCGTAGCATTTTTGTTTTATTTGTCAATTGATAGACGGTAATATTTTTCATCTACAACTAAACAGGGCCTAAATCATGGCACAGATGTACGATCAGCGTTGTTAGAAACACCCTGGCGTTCCTGGTTTAGACATATAATTGTCGCATCCACGTCCATCATGTGGGGATTAAGGTATCATCCGTGCTCCTAATGAGGGTGTTTAGTAGACCGTATAATATGCTATGGGGGCATGCATCGTATTTTGGATTCCTTGCTTGCATGGCATCTTCTTAATTATACTAGAATTATGCATTTATGTGTGTATACGTATAATGATGTGTCCGTGGTTTTGGTGATTGGATTCGTCTCTTTGCGCTTGTGTGGCTACGCACTGCCCGGCATTTGCGTTGAGGGGTCAACGTACGTACGTATAACTGGTTTCTTATTTATGTGAGTGTCTAAATATTCCAATTCTTTCTGCCTTGTGCTTGTTCTCATTTAAGGAACATCGATCGATATAACCGACACCCATATGATTCCTCTTTTTAATTAATTCTTCTATTAAATAAATAAAGCCCATTATGACAGATTTTTTTTATATAAAAAGGGAATAATTCTAACCTCCACAATATATAGAGAGCCAATTGTGACAAGGGTTTCAGCACAATTGTGTGGATTATCAAATTAAAGAAAAGAGTACACTTTAAAGAAAACAAAGTCTACTGTTGCTTTCCATATATTCTCGGCGAAGATATCCAGAGTGATAAAACTAACCCCGAAAGCTTAATTGATATGCCTTTAATTCAATTTTTTTCATCTATTCTCAATGCACAAAAAAGAGAACATGAATAATGATAAAATGGCGCTAATATGAAACTGGAGGGAAAAAAGTGGCGATGGTGGTTAAAACTGACCTTTTCCCGCTTTTTCTACCAGTCAGCAGTGTTTTTCTCTCACAATAAATCAGCCAACAGTAATTTCAGTTATGACTCTATCCGTTTTCCTGCAAAAAAAAGGTTCACATATACATGCATGAATGGTTCCGCGCAAAACCAACTACAAAACTATTAACTGTATACAAATGTATGTGGATCGTTTTAATATTTTTACTTTTGACCACCAATAGCTAGCAATGTAAAAAACGAAATTGATCATAGATCACCTGATTGGTTTCCTTGTAGTGGAACCTGTCCACCTGGATTCAAGTCATCGACTTGACATTGGTGCTCGTATTTTTCTAGATTTATTCCAAGATTTAACGGCGCTGTACTTTCAGTGGTAGGCGACGTAACCGTCGACAACAAGGCACTTGTGGTGACTTCATCAATCTCAAGATTTGCCGATCCAACTCGGTTCTTCGGAGGTGTTGATAGGGGTAGGGTGTGCGTCCATGCGTTTATAGGGGTGAGTGTGCGCTCGTGTATATGAGCATCTGTGTCTGTAAGTGGGTCTCGCAAAAAAAGAGCATTTCATGATATTAAGTTTGGTGCCACTATCATCATAAATAGTAATTCCATAATAATATAAAAATACCCCCTATCCAAAATATCATATTTTCATAAAAATTGCCCGTTGAAGTTTAGCCTTGCTGACTAAGCCAAAGCTCTAAACAATTTACATTTGCAGGCCTTGTTCGTTCACCCTAAAATCCAAAAATTATTCAAGATTTTTCATCACATTGAATCTTGTGACACATGCATGGAACATTAAGTATAAATAAAAAATAAATAATTGCATAGTTGTCTGTAATTTACGAGACAAATCTTTTAAATCTAGTTAGTCCTTGGTTAGACAATAATTATCAAATACAAACAAATGTGGTATAATGTCAAAATTCAAAAAAAAAGAGATTTAAACAAGGCCAGTAGGAATACCATTTTCATAGAAAACAAAATGCACACTCCGGTCAAAAAGGAGAGCATTTCTAGCTTCCTCCTAGGTCAGGTCATCTTAAGTGTGGCTAGGTTTATAGAAAATAATAGTAATTAAATTTTTTGTGGTATCAATTAAGAATTATTATTTATATAATTTTTTTATAGCATACCTATATGATGTCATAAATGTACTCTCTTTTTTCTAGCACGGGAGGAGTACCATTTATCTCTGATGCTTCCCCATATAGATGATAAGAGTATGGGCTGCAGTACAATGGAACACTTTTGTTGTTTAGAGTGTAGCTATACGCGTGAGAGTTTAATTTTCCACATTAATCTCTCCTAATTTATGTGAATTGGGTGACTTAAAATGTAGTTAAAAGCTATTGAATCTGCTCGTTCACCACAATTTGGAGTAAGATGGTTTTTTCAATTTTACGTTCGAAAATCGATCGTCAATTCATATGAGAAATGTGCGTGTATTTATGACCATATGACCATCTAAGTTGTACTGTGTAATTTTTTTTTTAAAAAAAACATCAAACTGCACTGAGTCTGTCCTATATATCATTTCTTCTTTCACAAACAGTAAAGTCTTAGCTGATACCGCGCGGCAAGTTTGGTTAATTAGCCATATCTTTCAGAACTTGAGCAAAAGGGGAAAAAACGGTCTTAGCTGATGAATTATACTGTCCCAAGAGAGCTCACCAAGCAATTTTGTCGGGAGATTCGTGGCCCCAATGCCATTTTGACACGACACACAATGACAGATCAACCGACCGACCAGTTTTGTTCGAGGTCAAAATTCAGCTAAAACAAGAGCAACTGTAACTACCTGTGTCCAGGCCAAATGACGCACGAACTAGAATGTCGTTGACAATACGAATCCTCTGACGTGTGTTACCCTATTTTCTTATGATTAGCAAAATACGGTGACGTGTCTAAAGCGAAATAAACTAAACGGTGACGTGGTAAGAGGAGGATGCAAAGATCTCGTATATCCAACTGTTTGCACTAAAATATATACTGGAAGTAACTTACGTGTACGAGTTCAAATCCAGGCCAAATGACCCACGAGCCACGAGTGGTGGCGTGGGGAGAGAGCTGAAACAGCTACCTGGAAGATCCCGATTTGCGAGCTGACAGGTGGGGTCAAGAGAAAGGAGAGGAAAACAACTTAGGTTCGTTTGGTCATGATAAGCTAGCCATGGTAGAAAGTACCGATAGCTGATTTATTGTGGGAGAAAAATATTGTTGAATGGTTGACAGATTCGGTTGATAAGTTTAAACGAACAAGCTACGTTGGAGAAATAATCTGGCAGACAGTCCGTCAGATCATCGGATGGTCGAGATAAAATATTTAAAAGTTTGGGTGTGGAGAGAGGAGATTGATATTGGAGCCTTTAATACACCCTATAGAGCTTGTAAGAAACCATTTATAGGTCCAAAGATCATTTCTTGGGCGATAGCCTTGAGGATTTTATTAAGTCAACCATCGACTTAACCAACATTGACCCTAGTTGACTTCTTCAATAGATTGGGATCATGAGAAATGAGACTTGGAATTTGGAGTCCTTGTCCTTTAAGAACTAGATTCAAATGTTTCCATTGAATCAATAAGGTCATCCATTGCTAGAGAAGAGCTGAGAAAGGTTTGGGATTTTGTGCCATGGGCCTTGTTTACTTCTAATTTTTTTTGCAAAATATGAATAGTAGCACTTTCATTTGTATTTCACAAATATTGTCCAATTATGGACTAACTAGGCTCAAAAGATTCGTCTCGCAAATTACAGGTAAACTGTGTAATTAATTATTTTTTATCTATATTTAGTGCTCCATACATATGCCACGAGATTCGATGTGATGGGAAATGTAGAAAATTTTGTAAAATATTTTGGGAACTAAACAAGGCCATGGTCGGTGAAGCTCGTGATACAAAGTTTTTTTTTTTTTTTGAGATTGTGATGTGTATCAAAGATGCGGTCATGCAGGTTAGGGTCTATGGAGGAATTGGTGAGAGCTTCGGACTTCAAGGGGTGTTATTGAAAACTTCAAGTTGAAACGACTGTTGGGCCATGACATTTCTCGTGGAGCCGAGGTGTATAAATACATGTTCTAGTCCAATCAAGATTCCTATAATTGTTGCCAAATATAATTAACTGATTGTTAACTTTCTCTTTTTTTTAATGAAGGAACGATTCTGCTTTTATAGAAAGCAAAATGAAGTTTACAAAGTATTAAAAACATACATACTCCATCGATGGGGATATCTGCTTACTATGCACAAGTTCAAGAAAGCTCCAAGATAGAGCGAAGTTCAAGAAAGCTCCAAGATAGGGCGAGGTAGAAACTAACTACAACTAAGTGTAAGGTCAATAATAGAGGTAAGTTGTTTGGCTATAAGTCAAGCTACAAAAGCCAAGTTATATAACAATTGTCTCTTATTAGTCTTAACAAAGTTCTACTTTTTTATTTCTACTCACAACATTTACTAATTGGGTCTCACTAAGGGCATAAGCTTCTATACTCAGCTTGTTGATTGCATGAGAGCTAAGTTCTCATCTCTCTCTTCTCTCCTCTACATTAGCATTAGCTTGGTTATAAGCCAATTATTGTACTTGCTCTAATTCTGCAAAAAAAAACATGCATTTCAATCAACCCTTCCACTCCACTTCCATCTATATTCAATTTGCATTCACGCTAAACTTTCGTTGACTTGATCTTGTCTCCAAGTACTCAATCCATCCCAAATTATAAATACGTTTGACTTTTCTGACACCAACTTTGACCACTCATCTGATTCAAAAATTTATGCAAAACATTACTTCTTTTGTTATGGCTTGGTTTATTAATAAAAGTTCTTCAAAATGACTTGAATTTGACTATGTGTGCATAAATTTTTTGAATAAAACAAGTAGCCAAACTTAAGGTCAAAAAAAAAATTAAATGTCATAATTTAGGATGGAGGGAGTATCTAACATCGCCCCACTTCAATAGAACCCGCCAAGGTGGTTATTTCCTTCACCTCACACAAACACAATTTTTTGTTCCCCTTCCAGTGTCTTTTCTTTAAATTCTCACCGATATCTATCTTGAATTGCCAACCAACCACATGAAGATTCTCACCTTCAGGGGAGTCTTGTTATCCGTAATTTCACCATTCTCTTGTTAGAAATTCCTCGGAAAGTTAGATTTCTATACATGGACCATTGTCTTGATTTTTTCATGCCCCAACCATGCATATGCATCCTCCTCTTCACTCAACTGATGGTGGTGCCATATTGAGCAAAGGATTTGTTTTTTTTTCAAGTATATATTCCTCAACGGGTTGAAACGCATATCTTTGTTTATTCCCTTCATCTTTTAAAAAGAAAATGATGGTTGGCGCGATACCGCGGATTTCACCGCGTTCCAAGTAAACAGGTCATCCTGGACAACGCACAAACTACAAACAAAGTGGACACAGAGGTTTGCACCGTCGGACCGACCATATCAGAAAAGAAAAAAGAAAAAAAAAACTACTATAGTAGGCTGTCCCTAGATCTCCTTCCTCTCGAGCGTCGGCATCGTCGTCACTCCTCTCTGTAATCTGCACGCTTGTCGTGATCTGACTTTCAGTTGGCCAGGGCATTTGAGTTTTCACTTGCTAATAAAGTGGGGAATAGGGGATTATTACTCTTCTATCTACACTGTAACAGAGCCAACAACGTTAGTTCATGGAAACTGCAAAGCACATAATAGTCTTGTTGAGGTAAACCGTTGCGTCGGCTCTGGTAAATTGGGGGAGAAATCATCGGGGCTTCAAGTCTTGTCGTTTCTCACTCGAGACTTCGACTTTGTTTAGTTTGTAAAATTTTTCATCACATCAAATCTTATGGTACATACATAAAACATTAAAAATAAATAAATAAAAAATAATTAATTATATAATTTATCTAATTAATCTGTAATTAAACAATAATAATTACTAAATAGTCCTTCGTCGGGAGAAGACGCGAATAGAGTAAACTGGGCAGCGTCGCTGGTTTTGATACACGGACTGCCGCCCGACGGGCACGGTTGCCATTGCCAGCCAAAGCCACTGACGGACCGTGGCGGGGGCAGGGGCAGCCTAGCGCCACCGCGATCCCGATTTCCTAGTGGAGACCCCGACAACACGTGGAACCGCCACAAAACTAATCGCATTTTCTTGGGCAGAAAGTCCACACCGCCAGCAACCCTGCCACGGCGCCGCCCAGCTCATCAGCTGCTCCCGCCCTGTCTATATATTGGCCTTGTCTCACACGAATCCTCTCACACAACATAATTAGCCACCACCACTTCACCCAGTGCTCAGCAGCTCTCTGTTCTGTTTCTGTCTGACAACAAGGAGTAGAAAGAAGGAACCAACAAGGCCGGAGGCGAAGACGAACCCAGCTCCAACAGCGCCATACATTGTGACAGGGTAGGGAGGCTGCTTCTTTCTCGCCTCTTGCATTTTCCATTTCTTGCTCGCGTTCCAATCTTCTTGCTTGGTAGTATAGTAGTTGGTACTACTAGTTGTCCTTCTCTGCCTGGCGACATTTCCTGCCATCTCTCTCAATCGGTTGTTGCACGCGGTCTCCTGCAGTCGCTACGAACAAGGTCGCCGCCGTCGTCGTCGCCATGGGAGTGCTCTTCTCGTGCCCCGCCGACGACTACGACCCGCTGGACGTGCAGGAGGAAGCGCCGGCGCCGGCGACGTCCTCCGCCGCGGGCGCGGGGGAGCCGGCGCCGGCCATCCTCAGGGCGTCGCTGAGCTCCGGAAAGCTGCGCATCGAGGGGTCGCTCAGCTTCAAGCGCGCGCAGGCCGCGCTGCTGCAGGTGGAGACCGAGATCTCCATCCGGACCGCCGATGCCGCCGCGCCGGGGCCGCTGTCCCTGCCCTGCAGGGACAGGGAGAGGGAGGTCACCACCAGGGCGAGGTTCGCCGAGCCGGCGGCGGCCTCGGACAGCCCCAAGCACGAGGCGGCGGCGCTCCGGCTGCAGAAGGTGTACAAGAGCTTCCGCACGCGGCGCCAGCTCGCCGACTGCGCCGTGCTCGTGGAGCAGAGCTGGTGGAAGCTGCTCGACTTCGCGCTGCTCAAGCGCAGCTCCGTCTCCTTCTTCGACATCGAGAAGCAGGAGACCGCCATGTCCAAGTGGTCCAGGGCCAGGACGCGCGTCGCCAAGGTTGGCAAGGGGTTGCTCAAGGACGACAACGCTCAGAAGCTTGCCTTGCAGCACTGGCTCGAAGCGGTGAGTGTGCATCTCGGTTGCTTTTACATGTCTGCGAATCTAAACAGTCTTGTACTAGTTTCTACTCGATCTTTTTGCAGCCAAGTACTAACTTTTGAAACTGAAATTTGGTTGTTTTATGATGAACAGATTGACCCGCGGCACCGGTACGGCCATAACCTTCACTACTACTATGATTGCTGGCTCCACTCCGAAAGCAAGCAGCCTTTCTTCTACTGGTTAGTAGGACTAACTCTGTTTCTAACTCGGATTTCATAGTTTCAGCCGCTGGCTGCAATGATAGCTTAAGCTGATGGTCTTGATTTGGCGATGCAGGCTTGATGTGGGAGAAGGCAGGGAGATCAATCTTGAAGGCAAGTGCTCAAGATCAAAGCTTCTCAGCCAGTGCATCAAGTACCTTGGTCCAGTAAGTATTCAGTATTCAGACAGAACGCAGAGATCGACTGAGCAAACTGAAAAAAAAACTGTAAGATGGCTAATGTACCATGGTTATATTTGCGCAGAAAGAAAGAGAGGACTATGAAGTTGTAATCGAGGACGGCAAGTTCTTGTACAAGAAAAGTGGGCGAATCCTTGACACTTCTTGCGGACCGCGAGACGCAAAGTGGATCTTTGTTCTTAGCACGTCTAAGAACTTGTATGTTGGCCAGGTAAATATTCTGATGCCATCATATTGGGAAAAGTTCACTCGACCTTAGAATTCTCTCTTCGTCGTGTAACATTGTCCTGTAATTCCAAATGCAGAAGAAAAAGGGGACATTTCAACACTCTAGCTTCCTTGCTGGAGGCGCCACTTCTGCTGCTGGGCGATTGGTTGTTGAGAATGGAACTCTGAAGGTACCTATCAATCTACTATCATTCTAACATGAGCAGATATTCAGTTGTACTTTTTCAGTTACCACTTCTTAGATGTCATGCTGAGGCAAATCTGCTATGTTTGTGTGACAGGCTATTTGGCCTCACAGCGGGCACTACCGGCCGACAGAGGAGAACTTCCAAGAGTTCAAGAGCTTCCTCAGGGACAACTTGGTTGATCTAACCGATGTTAAGGTTCGCACATCGCAACCCTGGTCATTCAGAAAGTTAACTGAACATCTCATCTCTATAGTTAGTTCATGTGAGGTTAATTCTTTTCTGTGAACTTGTTTTCTGCAGATGAGCCCAGATGAGGAGGATGAGGAGTTCTGGGGCAGCCTCAGGAGAATCACTTCAGAGAGTGAGAAAACTGGAGACCACACAACGGCTGCGCCTGAAGAAACCGGCCCTTGCCAAGCAATTCCTGAAGCTGGCAGCACAGAAACCCAGAAATGCGAACAAGAAACTGCAACGGCGCGGCCAGAACCATCAGAAGGCGTCGTCGATCAGGAGGCGGCCGAGGAGCAGCAGGCGCCGGTGCCGCGGGAGAAGATCCTGCAGCGGATCAACTCCAAGAAGGAGATGAAGTCGTACCAGCTGGGCAAGCAGCTGTCGTTCAAGTGGACCACGGGGGCGGGTCCCCGGATCGGGTGCGTCCGCGACTACCCGTCGGAGCTCCAGCTGCAGGCACTGGAGCAGGTGAACCTCTCGCCGAGGTGCAGCGCCGCTGCCGCCGCCGCCTCCCGGTTCGCATCGCCGCTTAGGCGAAGCTTCAACCAGCCAGCGACAGCGACAGCGACAAGGGGGTGCGAGGCGTCGTCCACGCCGAGGGAGGCGTTCCGGTCGCCTCTGCAGCACGGCGCACTTGCACTGGCAGCCACAGCTGACTGAGACTCAAGTGCGCAGTTGCAGGCTTGCAGCTGAAATTTTCCTTGAAGAATCCTCAGAAAATTCGATGGATGGTGTGGAAATTTTGAAGAATCCTCAGACAATTCGATGGATGAAGATGTGCATAGTAGGTAGGTAGGGGCCATGAAAAAAATAATGGAACATACTGCTTGAGTAGTAGATGTCATTAGGGCAGGTAGTAGTATATACATATACTAATACACATTGTTCACTGAAGGATGTGATACTAGTAGTTAACCACAAAGGTTTTATGCAAATTCTTTCATTCCTTACATGTATTTAAAAAAAGCTGTACTGAAGCAAGCATGGTTTGACATGTATTGCGTGGAATTTTGTACAAGTGTATGTTGGCATTAAGTTATCTATCATATCAGAAAACTCTGATCTGGAAAGAAATGTCTCAGTCAAACGAACCTCTCAAACTGCTTAAGCAAACGGTTGCATTGCAGCTGAAATTTTCTTGAACATTGTTTAAACTATTACTTTCTTGATCTTCTGCGTGACCGAGAGGGAAAAAAAACCTATTACTTGAGCATGGTTTCGCTTGTGTTTCATCGACAGCTGAAGTGTTTTAAAAGAGAGTCTCATCAGACGGACTAACAATTGTAGACAGTCTCATCAGACAGACTAACAAATGTAGACAGTCTCTCCAGACGGTTCTGAATTACTTGTATCGCTCGATGAAGCACTCACTCTTGTTGTTTTGTTCCAGCTGCAAGCACTGATCAAAGGAAAGATTACTGTAGTGCAGTTCATTAGTTGTTGAACTGAAAAAAAACAACAAAACTTCAATCCAGGCTCCTCACTGTAGTTCACACTGGCACTGTATTCTTTAGATGGGTTGATAACCCTATTCGACAGATCGTTTCTACGGCTGATTAGAAAAAGTCCGAATTGTTGGGTCCCTACTCATCAAGGAGAAAGAACCCCATCGATTGAGGTCTCTCCAAGAAAATTTCCTTTAGCCCTTGTTTACTTCTAAAAAATTTTATAAAATAGGAATAGTAGCACTTTCATTTGTATTTGACAAATATTATCCAATTATGGACTAACTAGGCTCAAAAGATTCGTCTCGTCAATTCCGACCAAATTGTACAATTAGTTTTTATTTAGGAACTAAACAAGGCCTCAGTGGACTGACAAAAAAAACCTTGTGTTACATTTGTTGGGCCCCTCCTGACAGAGAGAACCCTCCAAAAATTGGCGTATGCTGCTTGGTGCAGCGGGCACACGGCGTATTCTTTGAGAGAGAGAGAGAGAGAGAGAGAG
>Ga0182004_10001187_pt1 | contig 18568 bp, 16 predicted proteins | sample Sormic07211540_1_FD_120479 | JGI IMG/M metagenome (GOLD analysis project Ga0182004, IMG submission 120479) | Endophyte microbial communities from Sorghum bicolor roots, Mead, Nebraska, USA - 072115-40_1 MetaG | ecosystem: Host-associated > Plants > Roots > Unclassified | place: USA: Nebraska...
GAAGAGCAAGTGAGGTCAAGATCGATGAACCAATACGGTCACGTGATGATATGAAGTGGATCATATCATTTGGTGATTGGTTGGTGCATGTGTTGCATCAACATTGGAGGAGTTGGAATGGAATGCGCAAGGCAAAGGTATAACCTAGGGCATTTCCATTTCACTAGTCATAGGTGTGTAGAGAAGATTATGACTAGATTTACGATAGATGGCCGTACTATCAAGAGGGGCAAACTTGTTTGCATATCGGTCATCTAGTGCCACTTGAGTGATCTAACTTTGTATACGTGTTAGGATCGAGTGGCATGGCAAGTTGAGAGGCTAACTCCTTTGGGAAAATGTTTGTGAAAAGCTAACACACTTGCACTGGGTGGTGTACACTTATTGGTGTTAGCACATTTGCAAAGGAGGTGGAGTTTCTAGGGTAAGAGGGGTTTGGGTTCCTCTTTCGGTGGGATTCGGTGCTTTTGAGAAAATTAAGTGTATATTTTCTATTGCACCAATGGGAAATTTGCAGAAGTTGTGGGAGTGGAAAAACACTCACCGGACGCTAGCCTTAGAAGCATCGGATGCTGTACCTAAGCGTCTGGTGTGTTGTCAGTTTTTAGCACGAGTGAGCAGTGCGCATCGGACACTGGCACCGGACGCGACAGGACACTATTTGCATGTCCGCGTGCATGACGTCAGCTAATAAGAATGCAACTATTTTTGACAGAGAGCATCAGATGCCTAGGAGAGCGTCCAGTGGTTGTGTCTGGTGACCCCACACGAAGCACACCCTCTCTGCGTACGGGTCCGGTGTGCACTTGACGCGTCCGGTGTGGACCAGGAGAGCATCCAGTGCTATTGCTTCAGGGGCACATGTGAGTTAGCCATTGGCTGCAATGGTCGAGTTCAAACGGCTAGTAACACATGGCTCTCGTCTAAGCATCGCACGCTGGGTTCGAGTGTCTGTTGGCTCCTTGCAGCGCGTCCAGTGCCCATGAGTTTTGCCCAGTCAAAGGGCAACGGCTAGTTTAGCCCTTGTGTCTATAAATAGAAGTGGTGGCTAGCCTTGGTGAGTCCTGAGCACCCTTGGGACTTAGTGTCCATGCCTGGGGAGTGATAGTGAAGCCTCTAACTCACATATGCTTGATAGTGATCATCCGATTGTGTGAGTGAGCGATTCTAGTGTGTTGCATTGAGAGATTGCATTGAGTGGCACTAGGCGTACGTTCGTGTTGCAAGCCAGTGGTGCTTGTTACTCTTGTAGGTTGCCACCTCCTAGACAGCTTGGTGGCTTGTGACTCTATCAAAGCACACAAGGAGATTGTGCGGTGCTCCAAAGAAGAGATTGTGAGGGGTACGGTGCGGTGCTCACCCCACAGGGTTCGTGAAGAGCAACTCTAGTGGATTGCTTGTGGCTTGGAGGACCCCCATTTTGAGATTGGATGTGCGTCACCCACTGAGGGTTTGGCTTTAGAATGCTAATTAGCTCGTGATCCATCAGTTGGGTGAATCGCCACAATGAGGACGTATCTTGGTGGCAACCAAGTGAACCTTGGTAAAAATCACCGTGTCAACATTGTCCACTCTTCTCGGTGGTTTGCATTCGCTATACATGTGCTTGTATTTACATTCTTTATATACTTGTGCTTGTGTAGTTGCTCTTGTAACTAGTTCAGCTTGAGTAGCTTGGTAGTCTTCTTCTTGCTTGTGTAGCTAGAAGTAGGTCCCCTTGCATGACTAATTTGGTTTGTGTAACCTTGTTAGTCACTTTGCTTAGTTTGTGTATCTAAGTAAGTTGTGCTCTCTAATTTGGCATTGGTTGCCTTGTTATTGAGCGTTGCTAGTGAGTTTAGGAGCTTTGTGCTTTTTGCTTACTAGTTGTGTAGGAGCTCCCCTGGTTTGCAAAGTACTAGTGGCATAGGTTTGTATGACCCTACTCCTAGAATTGGTTAGGTGAGCTCTTGCTAAGGTAGCACCTTGTTTGCTTGTTAAGGATCTTTTACAAGGTGCTAGAGAACTTAGATAGAGGGGTGTAGTCTTGGCTAGACTGATAGTTTTAATTCCACATTTGTTTCGGTTAGCCGGCGTGTTTAAGTTTTAGAAAGGTCTATTCACCCCCCCCCCCTAGTCCGCCATCTCGACCCTTCACTTGGTCTGTTCCATTATAGATGATAGCTTTGGTAGTGCTGAGGAATGGCCTTCCAAGTATGATAGGTGTCTTATATTCTTTTCCCATGTCCAAGATCATAAAGTTGGTAGGGACAGAATGGGTGTGGATCTTATCAATGATGTTTCTTGCTAGTCCCTCTGGGATTTGTGTGGTGTTGTTCACCAGCTGTGAAATATATGTAGGGTTGATAGGGTCATTAAATAGTGTATTGTATACCTCTTTTGACATTATATTGACTACTGATCTAGTGTCGCAAATGGCTGAGTAGAAAGAGCTCTGTTTAATGGTGCACTCTATCGATGGTAGACCAGGATCTCTAGCTAAGACTAGCAAAGCTAAATGACGATCCTGTCTGTATTCTGTTACTTTGACTATCTGAGTCTCTTTCCTTCTTGCCTCTTGTTCTTCTTCTTTCCCTTTGGACAGGTCTTCCGTACTTCTTCTTCTTTGTATATAGGCTTCTCTAGATAGTAGGTATTGATAGGATCTTCAAGGGTCCTGTCTTTGAAACTGAATCTCTCTTCATTGCCCTTGATAGTGAAACATATTGTTGCACTGTCTACATAAATGGCTGCTTTTATTGTACTCAAGAATGGTCAGCCTAGGATGATAGGACTCTTCAGATCTTTACCAGTATCTAGAACCACAAAGTCTACTGGAACATATGATTGTCCCACTCATATGCATACGTCATCTAGGATTCCTTCAGGGTGTTTAACTATCTGATCTACAAGCTGCAAGCACATATTCATGTACAACAAAGTTGCCCATGGAAAAATACGATCAGGGATTACCTTTAACATGATGTTGACACTAGCACCAAGGTCAGAGACGACTTCAGAGAAATAATGTTGCCCAATAGAGATGCGAATCACGGGTCTTCCTAGATCTCCTCTCTTGAGTGGCATGGATTCATCCTTCCATCCTTCTGATATTCCTTCTATGTAGTAACCTGCACAAACATCAACAAGATTTGCGGTTTCGAGCTCTAGGGGTTGCCAGGAATCTTACCTTCATGGATCGGTGAAACAGCGGCTGCCAGCTGAGGTAATTGTGATTCTAGCATTTTATTAAAGCTAAGCTGGTTCTTAATAGCAGAGGTTAGACTATCCATTTTAGTATTTATATTTTCTAGTACTTTATCATTGGATGCTACCCTCTTAGATAAATTTTCTACAGCTTTATTCTAATTAGAAATTACTTCTCTTAAAGGTGGTTGATTGAAATTGCTATTGAAATTATTGTTTCCTTGGTTGTTACCTTGGTAGTTGGGCCTTTGCTGGTTCCATCCTTGATTGGGTTGATTCCATCGTTGATTTGATTGATTCCATACTTGATTTTGCTGAGGACGGTAGTTGGTATTGTTGTTGATGAAGTTCACATCCTCTTGGAGTGTAGGGCAGTTGTTTCCTGAGTTACCTGTATCTCCACATTCTTCAAAAGTCATGTAGGAGTCATCAATGTGCATGACTTCTCTATTCTCATTGCTTTTGCTGTCAAGTTTCTTCATTATGAGGTCTAGCTTTGCAGTGACCATGGCAATCTCCTTAATATGATGCATGCCTCCTCCTCTCTTACGGGGTTGCACACATTCTTCATTCCAACTCTGATTTGAGGCCATCTTCTCCACAAGTGCTGTTGCATCGGTGACCTTAAGTGACAAGAAAGCTCCTCCTGCTGCAGCATCCATGGATTCATGGGTACTAGAGACTAGCCCATGATAGGAGGTCTGCATAAGTAGCCAATCCTCCATTCCATGATGAGGACATTCTGTAATATAATCTTGAAAATGTTCCCATGCCTTGGTGAATGATTCATCATGTTGTTGATGAAAGCTTGAGATTTTCCCATGTAGAGCATTGGTCTTGCCTGTAGGAAAGAACTTCGCTAAGAAAGCAGTAGAGCATTTGTCCCATGTAGTGTTGGTTTCTTTGTTATTGTAGAACCACTATTTTTCTTTTCCTAGAAGTGAAAATGGGAAAAGGCAGAGTAGAATAGCATCTCTTGATACTCCTCTGATAGTGAAGGTGCCGCAAATCTCTAAAAAGTGTTGTAAATGTGCACTTGCATCTTCATGAGCCTTTCCACAAAATTGACTAGCTTGAACCATAGTGATAAGAGCATACTTGAGTTCAAATCCATTGTCACCAATATTGACGTTAGGTCCAGTAAGGATGTTGGTGGTTGTTGGAGCAGAGAACTCGTGTAGCGTCTTCTCAACCATAGCTTCAAAAGCTGGTGCTAAATTTCCTGATTCTTCTCCTTCAGGTGTTAGAGCTTGATTTCTTGAAGATTGAGCTTCGGTGGAGGGTGTTCTTGATGGTGATTCAAAGATGTCCCTCATATCAGCAAACTTTCTTCTTTGTAAGAGTCTCTCTGGATCTTCAACGTAATTATCTGGGAGAGCAAATCCGTTCATTCATTCAATACAATGCATAAGATATACAAATAGATAGAACAAGGGTAAGCCTGTTTGAGTTTGAGGTCAATTGGGTGATCAGTCTTATTCATAATGCATATTGTTGTCAATACTTTTCCTAAGTTTATTAGCCTTCCTCGTCAACGGCGCCAAAAATGCTTGTTGGCATTTCTAACGTCACTTAATAAAACCCAAATCTCTATCCCATGCAATGACACTAAAAATGTTGGTACTAATTAACTTGCCTTTAGCAACGAGCCACTAGCCTCTCGACCCTTACTCCTAACTATGAAACTAGGTTGTCATCCCTAATTGTAAAGCTAGGAATAAATTCTGGTATACTAAATAATCTTATCATTTTATGTGACTAGGCAAAAATAAATAAAGATGAATATAAACTAAGAACAATTTTGCAAGTGGATAGATAATTATACCATTGTACCATTTTACCTAGAGTATTACCAGGTTGTCAATTATATTCTAACATTAGGAAGGCATTGCTAAGAAGCTACTCATAGTATTGATAACATGTATATGTATATGTATTGAATAGATGATGTAACCAATGTCATTCGCTCTACTCATAACAGGGGTAAGTCACAAGATAAATAATATGATAAAGATAATAATTACTATAACGATGATGAGCCATTAATCAGTCATCTCCTAATGATACTAATCCATCATAGCACTCTAATCATGCCAGCATTGTCTAATCAGGTAATTGAGAAATAACTCCTATTTAACTACCTGTCAAAGCTACATCAACTAGTGCAAGTGCATCTAGAAATCATTGCCAAGTTATACTACCATAGTTCCCAAACACATCGGAGCAATGTACAGGAAAAGAAGAGTATAGGAACCTCCTATCAACTTAACAATCCCACTCTACCAATCCATTGTATGGGAGAAGGACTACAAAGGACTCAATGGGTCTATCACACCCACGATCTACCTCACTAGCTGGCACAACTGAGGATATCCGCAAATAAACAAAACATCTAGACACCATGTCTACATATTGCCTACCACTCACCATATGATCAACTAGATGAGCGCTATACGAACCAGTGCATGAATATAATAGGAAACCAACTAAACTTGATGTATTGAAGTAGATAATGAACATAATAATTAAACTAAGATGAAGAACAATGTTGCTAGTAAATATCATACGAACACAAATAATACAATAAGAAAGAAAAGCTTAACTATACGAGACTCTTCTCTTCTTGACTACTTCTGGAATCCAAGACTGATTAACACGCCTTGACTTCCTCTAATCTAGATCTAACTATGCTAAACTATGAACTAGAAGGCTATGAGGAACTAGAACTTGATGATCTAAATGACTTGATCTTCAACTAACTCAACCTTGAACGACTTGAATGAATTCTCTAGGGTTTCTAGGGGGAGGTCTGACTCCACTTATATAGCCCGGTGGGATGCACGCCAGCCATTTGATCAAACTAACTTCACATAGGGCTAAGATTGATCCTCAAAGGCGATGGAGGAACATTCCAGAAGGGGGAGAGGGTTCCCCTCATGGGAGGCCGGCCAGCCCCACCTAGAGGTGGCTTCACCTCTCCTTTGCGCTGGTGTTTTCTAGATCCTTCTAGAGTAGTTTGGCGCATTCATGAGTTTTGGATAATTTTGTGGTGTAGATTTGTAGTTATGCCCCTTTTTTGGTGTTTTTTGGTTCAGTCCCTGAAAATTGATAAATCACCAAAACTCATGGAAATTGTTAGATAAATCCCTAGTCTTCTAGATATTGATGTGTGTTTCATGCCTTTTGATATATAAAATGTTGACACTATCCACCGTCAACAGTAAACATTTTCTATGGAAGATTATCCGTTCACTTGATTTTCAGCCATTAGTGTTTTGATGTCTGACCACATGTCTCAAGTGTTGTCATTTGTTAAGACCATTTAATACTCAAGATTTGTTAGCGGTGGCTTCTATACTTGTTTGTTCTAAAGATCATGGTCATAACTATGGTCAACATTGTTAGTAGAAATCTCATGCTATGGGACATGGGTCGTAAAAGTATATATATTAAAAATGGCAAAACTAAAGAAGTATATCATTACAATAAAAAGATAAATCCAAAAACAAAAAAAAGTATGCATCCAGCAATTAAAAATGACTAAGTCAATCTTGGACCGGGTAACGGATGAAAATAAAGTAAAAATGGATGAAAATGGACCACTAATGGGCTATGAGACATGGTTCCACAAGGGCAGCCCATGGGCCTTGGGGGAGCCTCCCATGGGGCTCCACATGAAAAGTCCAAGGTTCGGTCCATTTGTGGCCATAGCGACTCCCATACGACTCTTGGTGCAAAAACGTGTATGGTTTTGTGAAGGGAGAACTCCTAGGACTTCTAGGAGGGGTGGATGCTCCTCATGTATAGTAGGAAGAGAGGGTTTGGGTGGTTGAGATCTAGGTAAACTGCTATGAAATCACTTATTTTCAAGCACTTTCACTAGTACTGCTCCACCAGCCATCAGCCCGTCACCTCCCTGGTAGGGCACCCTTGTTGTGGCTGCCCCACAACCAGCCTTGGCCAACTTTGGCTAGCTGACAACATGTCATGGTGGCCACCAAGCAGCCATGGTTGGCTACAGTTGACCAGACACCTCGCTTAGTGGCCACATGCATTTGGCCCATTATTGGATAAGGATAAGGTATACATCGAGACCAAAATGTCTCACGTGAGGGCAACAACATGCCATGGGAGGCGAAAATGGTTCACTTCAGCCTAGAAACAAGTAATGGGCAGCAGAATGGGTCACATCGGGTCCAAAACAGCGGTTGAAAATGATTAAGACGGTCTAGAAATGGATAACAAGCGAAAACGACCCAAAAATTGGCAAAAATAGACTAAAAAGGGCAAAAGTGGACCACGAATGGGCTATGGGCCCTAGTCCTACTGGATGCCTGCAAGCCCTAAGGGACCACCCATGGGTTCCCCACATAAAAAGTCCAAGGTCAGTCCATCCATGGCCACAACTATTATCGAGGAATCAGAGCCATGACAAACAATCTACAACTGATTTGGACAATGCTTTAGTGGACAATTGAGAGCAACAAATACAGATTCACTTAGAGAAAATGATCAAACCGCTTCATGGAATTCTTGGGAGAGCCAAAGTACCTGCTATCATGGTCTGACTGCAATTGGACAAGCTGCCTACCGACTAGCTCTCCCAGCTGCACCCATCCATGCAAATGACAGGCATTCCAGAGAGCACCAAGCATAGAAAACACAGACATCTCTAAAAGTGCATCAAGCCCTTTGTGGAGTTTGGTGAATTGAATGACAACATAATTAAAGGTCCAATAAGTTTGCTAAGTGTTGAATAGGATATTGAGTCCATTGCATATACTTATGGATTGTGTATTAACAAGTATGTTTAAGGCTCAACAAGTAGGCAAACTTGATGATATACCACATAGTGTTGAAATAAAGGTCAAATTGTGTACTGTTGTATTGGAGGATTATAGAAATAATCTAGCTCAAGCAAAATACAGCAATGCAAATAGAATATATGAAATGGCTTCTATGTTGTGGGATATCATAGCATCATGTGAAAGCAAGCATATTTGGCAAATGACAAATGAGACATAAGTTGATGATTTTGGATTGGTCTCTATAATGGCTCGCTTTTCATGAACAAGAAGACATTGATAGTGAACTAGCTTTGATAAAGGATTGAAGAATGAATCAAGAATGCATAAGTGAGAAAATGACAAGCAAAGATCAAATGATAAAGGACATGATTCATATTGGATATAAATCGGTCTGTACATTACTTTACTTGTATGGATAAAGATTTGGTAAATCACTTTGCAGTCGGTTTGATCAAGCTAGAAGTATGAAGATAAAGATTGAAGTGAGTATTGAGTGTCAAGCCACAATAGAGAGGATATAAGGAACCATGAATTGGCTTGACCATATTGATGTTGATCCATATATGTCTCTATGTGAGTCAAACTGAAGCTTGGTTGATCTCAATATTTATATCTAGAAGATATTCAAGCAAGGATCACAATATTGAACAAATAGTTATTTAATGGATGCTTAATGTGATGAGACTTAAGTATGGCTTGACAAGGTGAAGCTAGCAAGGAAAGGGCTTCGAGGGACTAAGCGGAGGTGAAGGGACAAGCGACAGCTTAAGGACCAAGGTACCATATCTAACGTGAAGAGGAGAGTACTTACATTGAGTCTAGGAACTAATCAAGCTATGAGAAGTCATATTGTGTTGAGGATCAAATCATTAGTGGAAGTGACTTGAAGCCATAGAGGTAAATCATATTTATGGAAATGGTTCAAGTCACATGCTCAAGGTGTGTTTGCTCAATGAAAGGAGACAAAATTGATTGGTACCCTTTATAGAGTAATAATGAAAAGAAATAGCATATGAAGACATTGAAGACTCAAGTAGTTAAATTGGTTATATTCTCTGGTTCTTGAGTATAGGTATGTTATACTATCAAGGGGGATGCATTACGAATGATAGACAAGTCTCAAGTGCTCAAACTAACCGAATCCAAGTGCTAATATGAGAGAAAACACTTAGCACTGCACCTGCACAAGTTGATCTTCGAGCTTGTTCTTTACAGGGTTAGATAGCCCTCGAAACAAGCTTTCCAAAAAAATCCAAGATCACTGCAAACAGAGTTTGGAGTACAAAGTTATGGCTTTTTTCGTGAGGTGACCTGTGTTGTTTTTGGGAGGGTGCGGCAGTGCCGCCCCTGTACAGTCACAACGGCTAGTTTTCAAATCCTAATAGCTAGTTGAAGTGGGATGAGTATATATACCCATCCTATGGCTCCTAGTCATGCTGCTGATGCTCCAGACCTTCCCAACCTTTCTAGAGCCTCTCCCCAACCCTCTCTTTGTGAGAGTGAAGTGCTTAGTGCATGATTAAGAGTTGGAGCTGTGTGATTAAGAGTTAGAGAGCACTTGCTAGGCTTCATCAATCTTCGTTGTGCATTTGTTACTCTTAGAGGTGAAGCCTCCTAGACAGCTAGACGTCTCCCGGCGAGCTCCCATGCTTGTGGTGAGCAGCGGGACAGTTTGTAATCATCTCTTGTAGCTAGTTAAATCACCCCTCCTTCAAGAGGTAACACTCTTGTTTGGAGAATGAGGGAAGGGCGAGCTTTGGTGGCAAGCCGGTCCTTGTGTGGGCACCTCAACAACGTTGACTTAGGCCAGCCTTAGTGGCAATGCCGAACTACGGGATAAATATTGTGTGCTGATTTACATTCTTGCATTACTATTATTGTTGTGGTGCTTGTAAGGTTTGTGGCCGATCAACTTGGTGGTACTTGTTCCGCTGCGTATAACTATTATTGAGTGACTAACATAGTGACTAACATACTTGTAGGAAGCTAGGAAATTTATCTAATCTATTGAATTGTACTAAGTTCCTCCTGCACAGGGCGTTAGTGCCGTCCTCTAAGGCCGGCAGTGCCGCCCTCTAATATGATAGAATTTCAAGTTGAAATTTTATAGATTTGTCACTATATATTTCTAGTATATCTTCACCAAATTTAGGTTCTGTTGGACATACGGTTGTAGAAAGGCAGTGCCACCCTCAAAGGGAGGCAATGCCACCCTGAGTTTCAATTTCTGTTTGAGCTGAATTTTTATAGGCCTATTCACCCCCCTCTAGGCCTCCTAGGCGACATCAAGGTCCTTTTAATTTTGAGGAGTGTGTTCCAAGAGACAAGGTTGGAGCAGGGAATTTCGTCAAATACCCGATGGGCATGGACCTCCACTTGGATGTCGTGGGAAGAGCGTGGCGCAGTCGATGTGCTTGCCGAGGATGCGGGTGGCCAGCACGTGGAGATGGATGACCATAGAGGCGGACATGGATGAGCTTGCCGAGGAAATAGTTCACCGACGGGATAGGGAGGAGCTGCGTGGGCGACGAGGAGCTGGCCGGAGAAATGGGTGATCGGTGGTAGACACGGAGGAGCTACCGAGGAGCTTTGGCACCTTGTAGCCAACCATTTGCCGCGACCTTTGATAGCCTGCATCCGGTCGTCAGGAGCAGCAGTAGGAGCGAGCTCTGGCACCCCACAGCCGACCATTTGCCGCGTGCTCCGGCAGCCCATGCCACAGCCGTCATCGCAAGTGGAGCGCATGGTGAAGGCGAGCGGGGAGGGCCGCTGGAGACAGCACAGGGAGGGCCGACGAATGGCGTAGACGTGGAGGAGCATTGGACTTCACTTGCGGGCTTAGCCCTAGCTCCAAAAGAATGACCATCCCCTATGTTTTCCTAAAGCCAGGGTAAGGGGTGGTCGGTGGCTTCTTAGAGCCTGCCTTGGGCCTGTAAATAGCTAATCAAATAACCTAAAGGTGACTCTAGAGGCTAGCCAGGGTTAGCCACCCAACCAAACAGACCCATAGAGTCACCAACTCACATGACGACACCCTTTCATCCTCCAATTCAACTTTTGGAATCACCGTCATAGCCTTCCACTCCCACTTGGCCTGTCGGTGCTCGACACTCGCGTCATGGTCTAGTGCCATGGATCTTGCTCCACAACTTACTTCCTCCGTCCTAGAATAGATAACGTTATGAGATGCGTGTAGGTCAAACTTTCTCAATTTTGACTAGATCTATAGAAAATACGTGCAATATTTATATCTTCAAATAAATTTGTTATAATAGTATATTTAACTATTATATCTAATGATACTAATTATATATTATAAATATTAATTGTTTTTTATATATAATTAGTCAAAGTTAAGAAAAGTTGACTTTTCAAGAAGGGAGGATGACCTCTATTGTGGGGACAGATAAGTACCTGTGAGTAGTCACCAGCGTCACATTCAAGCCTCTCCGCTCCGGCACTCCTACACATAGATGCCCCTACTTTTTGAAACGGAACCGGCAAGAGAGCTGTCTATTGTATTGAAAAGAAAGGAAGACTAGAAAGGCACTGTACAAACATATAAAGTACAACGGGACGCAAAGGTTCGAAACGCCTCAGCTCAGGAGATCGACCTCACATCACACGCATAATAATAATTTAGAGACGTGTTTTACTCTTGCCATTGCTCATAGACTCGCCTCCTCTTTGATTTTCTGGAGAAGCTACATTGGTGTGGCTTCCTTGTGCTCGAAGATTCTTGTATTTCTTTCCTTCCACACCTCCCAACAAACAAGAAGGATGAAAGAGCATAGTTCTTGTCTCGTCGTTGAAGGTGTGCGATCTAAGTTGTCCCATCAACTTTGTACTGAGTCTCCTAGCTCCAAGGCAGAAGGTCGCAGCTGCTCAATACCCAACCATGTTGCAATGCCTTGCCAGACATGCATGGTGTAGCGACAATCTTGGAAAAGATGAACGCTAGTCTCCTGGCATCGCCTGCATAGGGGACACACACCGTTATTCGACCATCTCCGCTTGCAGCCTATCGACAGTCCAGATTCTGTTTTGGATTGCGAGCCATCCAAAGAATTTGCATTTAGCAAACGTTGGATCTTAGATTTTAATACTTATTTTTTTCAGTTTGGTTAATGTAAACAGATTTGACATAATTTTTTCTAGTAGCGTGTGAGGATTGAGTAGAAGAGAAATTTGTTGATTCAAGTAGGTTGTCATGTAAGGAAAATGATATGACTTAAATTATAAAAATACCCATTATTGTATAGAGTTTGTCTTGTAATGACATTGCTAACTTTATCCCTCCATAAGGAAAAATAAGAAATAATGCTTGACTTTTGCAATATGCCATCATTGTTAATATGTTTTGGATGACATTAGCGGACCCAGAACTTCTTATGAGCCTGGGCAACTGTAATATAGCTAAGTAAGAAATTAAGACTAATAATATCAAGAGTATATAGACTCCCAAAAATAATTAATTTAACTTAAGTAGAATTATACATGGATGACTAGATGAGTCTAGGCGGCGGCCCAGGGTCACAGAGCCCTGGTGGATCCGATCCACTAATGGTTTTGGTCATATGCGTCTGTGCCAACAACTAACCCTAGCCACAATTTATTCTAGAGTTGTCACTGTGTTCGTCGTGACAATCTACTGCAATCGAGTAGAACAGTCGACCATCAGTTCCAGCAACAATAATCACACATTCTGCAATACGCACAATAAATTGACACTTTCCTTTCCAATATCTAACCACATCTTTCAACAAACGAAATGCCAATAGTTTCTCATTTATAAGAATACGTGATAGGGATAGATAGGGATAGATGAATCTAGAAAAATGAGTGCATCTCTGCATCATCATACAAGAATGAGGTTATAGGAATATGTGATGCCCATCCCAACTTGCCCCTTCTCTGTTCTTTTGTAGAGTTAGTTTTATAGGAACTGGTTGGGAGTTGGGACATTTACTTGCATCAAATGGTTGAGAGTTGGGACATTTACTTGCATCAAATTAAAATGACTGCCCTTGGCTGTTAGTAGTTCATATAACCCGAGGCATAGACATCCTCAAAGGTGGAGGCTGGTAAAAACAAGTGGGGAGCTATGCTTCCTGCACCAAGTAGGCAAATAGCTCAGGTTGAGATGATCGCCATTAATATACTAGTATTTTATGATCTGATCATCAATCAGTCAAAGCTTGCAATATGAACTTAGTGCTCACAACATAATTAATCACTCTTTGGACCACGTAAAGATCCACTCTACAAAGTTGAAACTAACATTAGCATGTGTGACTGTCACTGGTTTTTTGGGAGTAAAACAGGGAAAATTATAAAACATAAGGCCTTGTTTAGTTCCTAAAAAAATTTGTAAAATTTTTTAGATTCTTCTATCGAATCTTTAGACGCATGCATGGAGTATTAAATATAGACAAAAATAAAAACTAATTGCACAGTTTGGTCGGAATTGACGAGACGAATCTTTTAAGCCTAGTTAGCCCATGATTGGACAATTTTTGTCAAATACAAACGAAAGTGCTACGGTGTCGATTTCCCAAAAATTTTTGAAACTAAACAACGCCAAGTTTATATTTCTGTTTATGGAAGTGTGTATTTCTGTGCCGCTAATTTTTTTTTTTTAAAAAAAAACATAATGGCAGGAGCTATGCCTTTCAGTTACATTGGCTTCTAAGCATTACAACAGTCCACCCAAATAACGTTCATGGCGTCTACTATACCCAACTTAAACAACAGACCATCAACTCCAGAAACTATCCATGTCAGTTTCACCATGAGATAGTAAACCAGATATGCAATTTGCACATATAAATGACACTTTCATGGCAGTTTAACCATCCTTGAACAAAAAGGAAATCCATCAAGTATATTAAGGTCGGATGTGCATAGGAAATAAATAAACAAGATAGATACACAAGTTTATATGACTATAAGCACAGAAAAAAAAATTAAGGAGCATATAAGATTTGAAAATTAAGGATGGCTTGTCTTCTGCATCCAACTACCGGATTCCTCAGCATGCAGATGAATAGATACACTGGATGATGCAATTGTAGCTGTTGTCATCACCTGACGGCCAACTGCCTGAGTCCAAGAAGAAGACTCTGAAAGTCTCATCTTCTTAAGACTATCATCCAAACTTGGTTGGTCCAGAAATCTTTTTCTCTTCTCCCTCATGGCACATGGTCCCAGTTCCTCGCTCTCCATTGAATTGGCTGTTTTGACCAACATTACTCTAGGCCTATTTGGGTGGTTTTGTGCTGCACGTTCCCAATCTTGTCTTGTTTGTGCAGTGGCCTCGGCACAAATTGTGACCTCCTTGAGATGTCTGAAGTACCGGATATCGATGCCAGAAAGACCAACCAAACCTTGACAGAGAAGCTGAAGTGAGACGAGGTTTGGTAGAGCTCCTTGTTCAAATGTTGGCAGTCCTGAACTGACACTCTGCACCACAAAGCACAGGCGTCGAAGACTTGGGAGCGTCCCTTGTTTTATTTTGAAGTTGTCAAACTGGTTTGCAAACAGTTTGAGGTAAAGCAATTTGCCGAAATTTGCCAGCCTTGATAAGACATCCAGTCTTAGGGTAGGCGATGAGATGCAAAGATCCTTGAGACCTGAGAGCAGGGTAACAAATGGAGGCAATTGAAGAAAATTGCCACAAAGCTTTAGTGATCTAAGATCATATTTGTATCCTTCAGAACATGGCTCCATATCAAGTGAACTCAGGAAAGTTTCAGATGGTTCATCAGAGGAGTCAAGTGAGACAGAACAATCATTGTCTCTATCCATAGGAAACTTTGTGAATTTCTGAATAGCCTTCGAGAGGTCGTTGATATAACTACTGCTGTTGGCAACTGCAACACTCTTGCACCATATCTTAATCTTCCTCAACTTACTCATATGACTAATAAATTGCAGAAATCCTTTGCTATCGTCAGTGACAAATCCAGCTAAAGTCTGCAAGTTGCTCTTTTTTTCAGACAAAAACTTTTCCAGTTTGCTCATCTTGTTCCATTCTTCAAGTCATCCTTATCAAGCATAATCTTTCCAAACAGGTGAGTTAAGTGTGGCAGCTGAATGGCCTCAATGGGCAATGATTTTATCTTTGTTCTCCTCAAGTCTAGTGTCTCCAAGCAGTGCAGCCCATCGATGCACCGCGGCAGCTCATGGATGCTGTCCCCTAAACTTAGATATTTCAGATGCCATAGTTTGCATATGTGCTTGAGATCATGCTCTTTCAAGTCATTGCATTCTTCTAGATCCAAGACTCTTATCAGCTTACACTTGCGAGCATAAGAAATGGCTCCACCTGCATTCCCAACAACTGTTAGAGATCGAACACGTGACAAATCTTCATCAGATGCCATACATTCTGTCAGTTTACCATCATGGACAGATAGGTGGCGAGCATTTGCCCCCATTCTTGGATGATCAGGAGACAGCGTCATGATGAATCTCTGTGAAAAGGATCTGTGCAGTACAAACTCATGCATGATCCCATGAGTTCTGCATGTCTTTACTTTTGAATTGTTTCTTGTGTCGACAGGGCGAATGATATTCCAATCAACAAGCTTATTAAAGTTGTCATCTGCGATGTCCTGCTCATCACGAAGAGATTCACTCCGTGCATATCCTTCAGCTATCCACCGCCTAGTTACAACTTTCTTCTTCAGTGGACGATTGTTGGGGAATATGCCGAGATACAGAAAGCAACTAAGAGCGTAGCCAGACAAGCTGTCATAGCTGTCGAGAAGAACCTTCCTCAGATCTGAAAAGTTGTCTTGGGCATGGTCTTCCTTGAGATGACATCCAATGTTTCGGCATAAATTCGCACAGAGCTCTCCAGTTGGCTCAGCTGAACTCTTGAGATAGTCGGAAACACTGACCAGAGCTAGTGGGAGGCCATCACATTTTCTGAGCAGCGCTGCTGAACCATGCTCCAGCTCAGGTGACCTGATCCCTGGAAAGGCTATTTTCTTGGAGTCTTCTTCACCAAGGGTGTCCATTTGGTAGACATAACCATTTCCATGACTGCTGCACATATTAGCCATAGGCTGAATAGTTGTCGTCAATATTATCCTGCTGCTTGTGCTGCTGTGTTCAAAGACTGATTTTACGGTTCTCCATTCATCCATCTGGATGTCATCAATGACAATTAAGTACCTATCAACCAATGATTTTAAAGCTTAAGTGATAGATACCAACATTTGGGATAGTCTAGATATCAGATTGTCATGGAATAAACATAAACAAAAGCACACACCTCTTGTCACTGAGGTATTCCTTGAGGGATGCCTCAAGATGGTTGTTGTCAAAATCCATGGTGTCTCTTGGAACAACTTGCTGGTGTATATCACGCAGGATACCCCTAATCTGCTCCGGCGAGCTATCGCTACCGGTGGCAGCAACCCAAGCACGGCACTGAAACTTTTCCTTTGCTTGAGGGCTGTCGTATACTGCCCTCGCAAGAGTAGTCTTCCCGATGCCACCGAACCCAACGATGGAGATCACTCTCAGCTGCTGCGGCTCACCGTCCACCTCATCCAGAAGCAACTGTACCTCCTCCATGGGTTTCTCGATGCCGATCGGGTTGCGCGTCACGCGACATGGCTTCGAGGAGGCCACCATCGATGGCAATGGCAGTCCGCTGGGTTGACCGCCACAAGCAACAGGAATGGCGTCGATGACCCGTTGGTGCGCTTCCTTGAGGCGCCTCTTGAGCTTCTGGATCTCGTCGGCAAAGCTGGAGCGGCTCTGAACCTTCTTGAGCTCGTGAGCCACCCGATGCGCCCAGGAGGACGCTGCTCCCCCGCCGCCGCCGCCGCGGTGCTTGCAAGTGAGGCGATGCATGAAGCGGTCAACGCAGTCCTCGATGTCGTGTGCCAGATCCAGCATCTCCTCGCTGTACAGCCTCGCCACGGCAGTGCGCTCGTGCCTCCCCAGGGCGCGGATCCGGTCATCCATGGCGGCGGCGATCATGCGCAGGTCCTGCTGGATGGACTGCGTTTCTTGCGCGAGGCCTCTGTGCTTGTTGTACTCCTCCTCGAGAACCAGGAAGAGCCTTCCCATCACGCTCTTCAAGAAAGCGCTTGCTGCAGCAGACTCCATGGAGAGATACAGTATGTGAGTCTGCCTTGATCCACACCCGGAATCACCTATCGTACTGATTTCATGGCCCGGATTTGCGAGAGGCCATGGCAAGGAAGAGAGCAGAGCTCCAGCTTCCGGTATCCCTGTAGCACTTGCGTGGATGCACTCAAGCCTCAATCCTGCGTAGACTAGATATTTGTGCGTATCTCGTTAATAAAAAAAGAAGAGTAATTAAGCCGGTGAGCTGGCATGGCATGTAGTGTTCCCTCCCACTTTCAACCACTCAAAAGTTTTCTTAAAGAAATATTGTTGGCAAAATTACGAATAACAATAAGTCTATTCATGTTGCAATTTCTCCTACAAGTAAAATATTTGTATTTAACCCCCTCAAAGCTAATGTTATTGCAAAGTCTCCCTCCACGTGATTCATAACTTTTTAATGCCATCAAAATATTTAGGCCTCGTTTGATAGGGCTCATCTCTAGCTTTGGTTCTGTGGAGGTATCCTACCAAACGGTTTAGAATGAGGAGCTTTTTAACCGTTTTTTCAATGAAAAAAGAGGACTTGAAGCTTTTTGCAGAATGTCTCCTTTAAAACAGCTCCTTCAAAATAACCTTAGTTATATCTGTTAGGTAGAGTGATTTATATACTCTCTATTTGCATCAAACAAAATGTATGAGTGAGAATTAACCACTAGTTATATGTCTCCTAGATTTAAAAAATCCATCATCTCTCACTTCGCTAAATGAGTGTAGGGTGAAGATGACGGTCGAGAGGGGTGAATAGTCATTTCTAAAACTTAATCGCTCACACTGATCGAAACAAATACAAAATTAAAATAATTGGTCTAGCTAAGACTATACCCATCTATCTACTACACAAGCACCTTATAAAAAGATCCTAGTTAAGCAACTAAGGTACCGAGCTAGTGGAAGCTCACCTAAGCAATTCTAGTTAGCAAGATCACATAGATCTATGCAACTAGTCAACTAATTAAACACACCGGAGCTCCTGCACATGTTAGTAAGCAAAGCGCACAAAGCACAAGCACACCTTACACTACACTAGCACTTACTAGCTAAGCTACACAAGCTTAAACTAGAGTGTTATAACTTAGCTACACAAGGTAAGCAAGCAACTATTTAACTACACAAGTAAAAAGTTGCAAGGGCAATACTAAACACTAGCACAAAGAAAGAACAAGCTAGTGTAGGGATCTGCAAATAAATGAGAAGATAATGTTGACACGATGATTCTTATCTCAAGTTTGGATGATTTTCATTTGCTAACCACTTAATCCTCGTTGAGGCAAGCCTAAGGTTGTCGGTGATCCTCTTGCTAGTTGTTGATATTTGGGAACGCAATAAGGAATTGATCCGCAAGCGTACGGATATCGGTGAGCACTTCACCCGGGAAATTATCCAGAGTATCGTATTTATTTTTTTACCACTAGGAGAAAGAGTGC
>Ga0182004_10001188_pt1 | contig 18559 bp, 8 predicted proteins | sample Sormic07211540_1_FD_120479 | JGI IMG/M metagenome (GOLD analysis project Ga0182004, IMG submission 120479) | Endophyte microbial communities from Sorghum bicolor roots, Mead, Nebraska, USA - 072115-40_1 MetaG | ecosystem: Host-associated > Plants > Roots > Unclassified | place: USA: Nebraska...
GTGTGTATGCAAGCAAAAGGCCTGCAAGCCATACATATGTTCAATTCCTCGCCATCTCTCTCGGCTTCTTCCCCTGCTTCGTTATTCAGAAATTCCCTGTCAATCTGCCGGTGCAGTTCTACAGTCATTTTCTTTGCACTAGCGTTTGATAACTGAAACCACCGATATAAATTTGACCCCAACGTCTGTACAGAGCTTTTCTGTACTAGTGTCTGCTAACAAAGTTCCCATCACACTGAAGTACTAAAACAGAACGTCCATCGTTGCTACTGGCCACTTAATTAGTACTATTATTGCTTCTCTTCTTTGAGCCTATATAAATAAGCGACGCAGGTGCTTGAAGAATACATGCTAGTTTGTGAAAAACTTAGAGTCTCTCGGTCAGTTCATGCAATTACTCATTATAAATACCTAGCACTTCATGTTGCCTTGTGACCAACGAGAATGGTAGAGGAGCGAGGAGGGAGATGTGAGAATACCGTCTTCCATTGGCGTTCTCTATGGAATTGGATGCACTTGGAATTTAGGGAACTAGATGTGCACTGGAGGGGACCAAGCGGCCCGTGAGCCTAGGAGAAGCGCACGCGAACGTCGTGGCAACGTCAGACTCGGTGGAAACGAGTGGGTGTGATCTAGGCTAGACACAGCTGCGTCTGTGGATCACACTTTGGCCAAGGAGCCCTGTATAAATATCCTGAGAGAGAGAAAGAGGGTAACAACTATTATCAAACAAACCAGTACAATACTACATCTGCCCTCTTCCTCTACCTTGCGTGTTGCGGTTGTCTACTCTGTTCTTCCAAATCCCCAATTCCTGCTATCTTCCTCGACGAACTCTCTCTCTTTCTCTTGTATAGGAACTGCGTTGCTAACAGTGCAGCGGACCAACATGAACATCTAATTTGATCATGGCGCTGGCATGCAGAGCCATTTTGTTGCTTGCTTTGTTGCTACCACGTGGAGCTATATGAGGCTCTTTGATCCGAATTCCTGTTACATCTCACTCCCACAACATACACATGACCCAACATAATGGCATTCGGTATATATTTTTCTTGACTGCTGTCGTCTCCACTTTGGTATGTCAGTTCTATATACTTGGCATCTGAATGATATAGTTCAGCTGCTGGTCATGGGTCATATTTATAGGTATAGGTAGGATGCAACCCCATGGTACACTTGTGTACAATTCCATCGTCCCTCGTTCGTAGAATCCTGTCCGTATCAGTTTTCTTATTGTTTATTAGTTTTCCTTGTTCAAAACTCCAAAATAGAAAGCTACTAGACACTAATTTGGATAATCCTTGTGAGTTAAAAAAATAAGACAAAGTAATAAGCGGTCTTTACTGTATACTAGTACTACAAGATAAGTTACTGGAGGCCGGACGGGTGGGTGGAGAATAGCTTAGTCTCTCTGTGCAAACCACTCCTTATTATAAATAATACTCTCAAATTCTGTAGAAACGCCAATAGCTCCTCATGGTGCTAGCTTGCCCAAGCAATTACATCACTAGGCCGAGTCTCTGTCTCTGTGTGTCCTGTGCGGTCTGGGTTAAGCAATGAGCGTCTGTGTATGCAAGCGAAAGGCCTACGAGCCATACATATGTTCCCTTCCCAGTGTGGAGAGGGGGGACTATTTTGTAAACAATCTCGACACACTAAAAACCCAAGCTTTTCTCGCCATCTCTCTCTGCTTCTTCCCCTGCTTCGTTATTCAGATTTTCCTATCCGCTAACAAAGTACCCATCACACTGAAGTACTAAAATAGACGGTCCATCATTGCCACTAGACACTTAATTGGTACTATTATTGCTTCTCTTCTTTGAGCTTATATAAATAAGTGAGGAAGGTGTTGGAAGACAGGCAAGTTGTTGGTTAAGAACTCAAAGTTTCTTGATAAGTTCATGCAATTACTCCTTATAAATAATAACTAACACTTCATATGGTGCATTGAGACAAAAGAGAATGGTAGAGGAGCGAGGAGGGAGATGTGAGAACCGTCTTCCATTGGCCTTTTCTATGGAATGGGATGCAGTTGGAATTTAGGGAACAAGTTGATAGCAAACGTCTTCCATTGATCACAAGTTTGGGCCTAATGAATGCTAAGTTGCTAACCCTGGCATAGCTTAGCTTTTACCATATGCAAGTTTGGGCCTAATGGATTCAGAGAGAAACGACCCCACGTGACGGAAATGCCCCCGTCCCTGCGTTGTTTCAGCGGGAAAGAGTGGAGCGGGCCAACTTGAGCATCTCATTTCATCACGGTGATGGCATGCACAACCATCGTGTTGCTTTGTTGCTACAACGAGGCGCTACTCTTCAATCCGAATTCCTGTCGCATCTCACTCCCAGAAGGCGGAGAACATACACGACCCAATCATGCTACTCAATGTTTTTTCATGACTGTCTTCATTTTGGTATGTCGTTCTATATATATATATACATGGAAAGCATGTGGATGATACACATACAACCTTTTCCATTTTTCAGCTGCTGGTCATGGGTAATGTGTACTAGAAGAATAAACGAGAATAATGTTTTTTCATGACTGTCTTCATTTTGGTATATCGTAACATCGATCTCTGGCTCTGTGTTGCTAATAAAAGAAGAAAAAAAACTGCTCGCAAAGAAAACCAGCGTTTGGTCAGTAGTAAACGCAGGTCCGCGAATCGATTCGCATTCACGCCATCTAGGAAAAAGAAGAGTCTGTGGAGTGATTTAACTATGTCAGTAAAAGTAACTGTCGTGAGTGATCTCAACCATGTCAAACTAACTGAGCTCATCAGCTCAATCGGCTCAAAGAAACTTTTTTGAGAATCTTTACACTCGAACCATCTAGTGATACAAGTCTTTTATAAGTCTAGACAATTTGGACGCGCCTTGAATACGTTGTGGTAAACTGTTTTTCACTGACAGTGGCACTTTGCTAGCTACTTACTCCATGTTACGCATGCGAATCACTCAAGCTATTACAATGACAATTATTAACTCAAGAGACAAAAATTGCATCGCGATCGCGGCGACTCCATGCGGGGCCGGACCATAGATAAGACAGGAGGCACACTGCATGAGTCTGCTACAACTACCGGCATGCATTGCCTAACTCTAACTGTACTACATGTGATGCAGCGCATGGGAATCAATGAAGCCAAAGCGCCCATGCTTATCCACTTGTGCTAGCTATATAATGCAATGATGAATAGAAATAAGACAAATGTTCTCATGGATTAGGAAGCAAATATATAGCTAAATAAAGAGTGAAAAAACACAGTTAGTAAGAGTTCAAGTTAAGGCTTTGGAATAGAAAGCAGGGTTCTCTGTGTGTCTCGGGCCACGCTAACACAGTTGATAAGAGTTCAAGGTAAGAGTTGCGTGTTAGGTTTAGATGGATTAGCACTTAGAAGACTCAAGTTGGATGGTTCATGAACGCGAGCCCGTCCAGCGGTGATTGAATCGTGTTCCAGAGAACAAGTGCTCTATGTTTATGGTAAGGGTCATAAACAGAGGTGGAAATAAAGGAACAGTGAGTGACTAGTGTGGTAGGGGGTCGTAGCGAGAGGTCGTCTATATATGGGATCGTAGTATCCGTGCCAAAAGCCTCTTTTCAATTTGGACCTTTGGGGAACAACAAGATAAATGATCGCAGATACTCCTACGAAGGAACGACAGACCTACATATAAGTAGCTATATATGTTCTTGGTTGAAAATTGTGAAAGTTGTGTGCATATCATTCGCTTACCAGAACAAGAATGAGATACGTATAAAAGTGGAGACGGTCTGGAACATACTGTATTGATCTGAGGGGTTATGTTCTTGGAGTGAGATGCAACAGGAATTCAGGTTGAGAGCAGTCATATTCGTGTACCTCCATTTCGTCAAAGAAACCAGAAGCATAGCGACTTAATTCCCCGTTCAACCTAGAAAATCGTTGTGTAGATCTGCGTCACCGTGCAATGAATGCATTAGCTGCTTGATCCAAGCCTAAAAACTGTAACAGGTTTTGTACGTCATTGCGGCAGTTCAGTAGCTCAATGAGGCACGTGGCGTGTGCAGACTGGGTGTAGCCAAGCACACTGCACATAGAAGCATAGTGACTCAATTGCCCGTTCAGCCTAAGAACTGTAACAGGTTTTGTACGTTAGGATCAGACTGCTCATCCACCTCTCTTTTGTTTTCTTTATTGATAAAAACCATTATTTCTACTTTTTTGAATAATTAACATGAAGTATTTTTAAGTGGGTTTTTAGTTCCAAACATTTGATCCGTTGGGCTTTAGACCATTTCTTTGGATTGTTTTGATAAGAGTTATTCAATTTAATTAGAAGTCTGTTCAAAATAGAACAAAAATGTTTGTACACTCATAACAAAAACTAGCAGAACAGAAGAAGTTATAGACCACACATGGCTTCTTTAATTTGTTGATTGACTCAAACAAAAGTTTGTTTAGGTGGACAAAACTATACGGAAGCATGCAAAAGGTTTGTACATTGGGACAAATCATGTTTTTTGGATCCCCATGCACAAATTTTTTATCATTGTTATTCAAAATTTTGACTCAATCTTGAAGGCCATATAGTTTAGCCTCTTTCCATTTTGACTTTTGAAGGGGAAACTGAAAAACTTTATAACACTTGGAAAATATGGATCATTTATCACAACTCAAAAATAGGAGTTAACCATGTGAAAGTGCTCAAAAGTCCTAAAAATATGTGGATGGTAAACAAAATATGTGGGTCAGTTCTATGTTTTTTTTTTTTAAAAAAAATTCTAGCCTATTCGCATAAACTTATCTGTCAAATCTGTCAGCCATTTGATAATATTTTTTTTTCTCACAACAAATTAATAAAGAATACTTCTAACCGTATCTTTTCAGCCAAATGAACCAACCGGTCTAGGTGACTTATGGAACTAGTTGAATGTCACCACTAGGTTCACGGGAGGGTATGTTGACGGACCGTGACTCGATATGGCACGAGGAAACAGGGCCTAGGATCTTCTACAGGATGAAGCCGCCCTTGAATGCCCGCATGTCTAGCCAACGCAATGCCTCCGCTGCACGGTGCAGAGCCTCTGGGGTTCTCTGTTCCTAGGCGACGGATGTCCTCGATGGGAGACGCCGAGACGGGGACACCAAACTCGGACTCGGAGCAGCTGTTGCCCAAAATGAAGCTGCCAGGCCAGGTGATCCCGACATCGACAACCTTGCCGAGCGAGAGCGTCACACACGCGACGAGGTGCACACTGAGTTCATCGGATTGTCGGCCACACGCTACCCGACCATCAGCATTACCATTAGGCCATCTTCAATAGCAAATTACAGATACTAGTTAGCTAGATGAGTCTCAAAAATAATAAATAATAAATATCATAGTGGAGAGTTATATGGGTTATGAGAGAGTTATTTATGAAAGAACGATCTAGATTGCTATTTAAAAGTCGCTGGTTATTTAATCTCTTTCCTTGATAGCTAATAAAATTCTTTTTAGATTAGTTATCTGAACCATTGGAAACGTACTTAGCGGGGACACTGTCGACAGGATCACCTCATTCTTGGCACCTCGCGGAGCTACAAACTTTTGTGCCGCCTAGTCTAAGAAGGGGGCAAAAGCTCAATTACTAATACACCCTTTATAATAAAAAATTATATTTTATAGATAATATTTTTCAATTATTTGTCTACAAATAGACAAAATAAAAAAAAATATCTGGAGGTACCAGTACCATGGGACTGCACGCAGCCTATAATCTATAATAAATAGCTAGTTGTGCCATCACCAACAGCTGAAACTGCAAGAAGTGATCAAAGCTGAGGGTCGTAGCGTCGGTGGGTCATTTCTCTTGGAGTGGGATGCAACAGGAAATAAATTGGGTCAAAGACAATAGTAAGCACATGTGCATCACCACACCGAGGCTCCGAAATGGTTTGATCACATTCCGTGCCCACACGCTGGCCACTGCACTGCTTTGCCGCATTCTCCAAGGGAGTTAAATTTCGTTCAAAGTAAACAGTGTAAACTTTAAAAGTGGTGTGTTAGACGTGTGTTCGTTCTCTGTAATAATTGGTCTGATTTTACTTGTTGGTAGATATAAACTATCATTTATTAAAAAAAGGAGTCAATAACTGATCAGTTCTTGGCTGATGCGCGCTGTTACCTTTGGCTCCGTGATCCGCGACCAATCCTTGTGCGATTGACCGACGCTACATTAGGATTAGGAGTACTCAAGATCCAAGGAAAGATGATCAAAGTTGCAGACATGATAGCAAAAGAGACAAGCCATGCCCATTAGATTGCCTTTATTCTTATCAAACTTTCGCACATTTCCAACACTGCATTATCCAATTGGTTTTACATACAAAAATTTAAATGGGGCTTGGTCTGCCCTGTTTCGCTTATAATGAATATAAATGAGTTTCTTCGCAAAAAAAAGAAGAAGAATATAAATGAGTTTCCCTTTTTTTAAAAAAAGGAGTTGATCGCTCAACTTTGATCTGTACGGGGGTGATCCCTCATTCCGCATAAGAGCTGCCTAGGATCTTTTTTTAGGTTTGTCTTTGCTGAATATACTCTCGTGTCGGCTGGGAGCAGGTGATTCTGTCTTGGGAAGTGTCGTTCAGCCTGGCGGCAAGTCTACTGCCCGTTCTCACGTTCTTCCAACATAGTTTTTTTTCTTTTTTTTTTTTCAATCACGCCGGAGCACATTTTTCATTAAGGAGAAGTCAACATAGATTTTGTTGACGCGGAATTTTTATCTGTTTGGTTCTGTTGAGTCAGTATTTTTATTCATGACTTTTCAAATAAGCAAATAAAACATTAGCTCAAGAAAGAAAAAGAAAAGGTAGAGAAAAAGTTATCCTCCGCTTTGTTTTGAGGAAACAAGACTAACAGTGACACTTTACTAACTACTTACTCCATGTTATTGGTCAATCGACACAGATAGAAAGGGAGGACAGAGTGCATCCTCCTGCCTATAAGTAGCTATAGGTTCTGGAGCCGGATTTAGTGACTTTACAGAGTCAGTCTTGTTTTATGACTGTCATTCCTTTCCAAAAAGAACTTTCTGTAGAGGTTACGGCCCCTCCAGTTCTTTTCAAAAAAAAACTTTGTCTCAATCTCCACCCTCGAACTGGTATCTAACAACTGCACAGATTTTTAGTTTCATCGGCCCACACAACAGGCGAGCAAAGCGATTTCAAACACAAGCTTCGAAGCAAAAATGACGACACTACTAGCATCTCATTAGAGAAACTGACAGCTAATAAAGTAATATTATTAAAAGCAAAATAACTTTATTCATTTTAGCGGACGAAAAAAGGAAGACAAAAAATAACCAAAGCAAAACGAAAAAACAAATAAAAATTCTAAAAAACTATCAAGATCTAGAAACTCCTCTTAGTTTATAAATTTATTCACTACTCCCTCGGTCCTCAAAAAAAAATATAAACTATATTTTCCAAGAAGTCAAACAAGATCAAGTTTGACCAAATATATAAATAATTATGCTAATATTTATGATGCGCAATAAGTATCATTAGACTAAGTATAAAATATATTTTTATAATTAATATATATTTTAAAATATACATATTCATGCTTTTTGATAAATTTAAGATTCTTTGACTTTTTAGGAAACAACATTTACATTATATTTGTGACAGAGGCAGTACTACAAATTAGGTTTCTATAGGTGGTCAAAAGCCTGTGTAGAGTTGGCTACAATAGTCGTCTCTGTGCTTCCATCTGTACAAACGATGATTATAGACGCAGATTTCTAGTCATCCCCTAAATAACCATTTCTAGATGCAGTTGAAAATTGAACGCCTCTATAAATGAATTAAAAACAAAAATAGGACCCGCAAGCAGCAAATAGCACCACCACTCACCACTACACCGGCTTGCCACGCCAGTCATCCAAAGCGGCTTGAAATCGCTTGTGTTGGCCTGCTGTGCGTGTGCGTGGTCTTGCTGGGTGGCCTGATGGACCTAGAAGTCTCTGCAGCAATTTTGGTTGGAAGGTAGAGATTAAAGCAAAGTTACGTGACTTTACTCTATAAAATTACTGAATCCGGCTCCATAGGTTCTTGATGGTATGCCTTGACAGCGGCTGAAAATTATGAAAGTTGTGTGCATATTGTTCGGCTACCAAAACAAGAATGAGATATCCAAGTGGAGACTGTCAGCAAACATATTGAGGGGGCATCTGTGTGGGTCATGTTCTTGGGAGTGAGATGCAATAGGAATTTAGGTCGAGGGCATTCATGTTCGCATACCTCTTCTTCGTGAAAGTAAGCATGCCCGTAACCAATCTGTTGCATAGATCGGCGACACAGCGCAATGTTGACATTGGGTGCTTGCGTCGGAAGCGCGATCACTCAGTTGCTGCGACAACTCACCAAGAAGCAGACGTTCTAAGCAGCGGATTCATTGGCTGCTGTGGCCTGAAAGCTGTAACATGGTTTTGAATGTCAGCGTACGTCAGAATCATGACGAGTGCCTCTAGTCTCGTGGCCGGCCGACTGCTCGGCACTACGTGGACAAAAACTATAGGGAAGCCAATGGCGTGTACATATGGAACAAATCATGTTTTTTTTTTTTGCATCCCCATGTACAAAACTTTATATTGTTATTCAAAAATTTAATCGATCGTGATGGTTATATAGTTTTGTCTATTTCCATTTTGACTCTTGGTGGAGAAATCGAGAAGAAATTTTACAGTGCTTGAGAAAAAATATTGCCTATTTTCCAAATAAGAGTAGGTTGGTAATTTCACCATGTTCATTGACGGGCAAATCTAGGGTTTCCAATCCCATCTTTATCTCAAACTAAACCCATCACTCACTCTTCCTTTCTCCGCCCCCCCCAATGCACAACCTAAAAGTAGTTGAACATACTGCCAGGTTTGCGCGCATGAAGCCACCCCAGAATGCCCACTTGTCCAGCCACCACATCACCGTTGTTGCGTGCTGCAGAGCCCTTGGATCGGTATTCTCTGCTTCGGCAGCAACATGCTAAGTTGCATGGCGGGAAAAACTAGGCCAAACTTGCAAGAGATAGGCGACATGCATCCTAGGAGACAGGTATGTCAAACTCGGAGCCCCTAATACTCTCAATGACGTTGTCACTCTCCCAGACAAGGTGATCCTGATGATGACCTACATAAGAGAGAGTGTCATGGCCAACAGGATGAAGATCGACTTAATACAACCTGTCCGACCATTAGGTCATCCTCAACAAGCGTTTTAAGTCGCCTGTCGATTTAAGAATAAAAAAGGGAGAAAATCCAGCCAAACAACATATGGGCAATGCAGTCAGATGACGATTTCATCGGTGGCTGCCCAACTTTTCACATTCCATCTCTGTCCACATAGGCAATGTTGGGAATGCCCTTAGGGGCTCGCAGCAGCTTGCTATGTGCCACCTAGCATGAGAAGGGGCAAAAGCTCAATTATCAATATAACCTCTATAATAAAAATATATTTTATAAATAATCTTTCTTGATTAATTGTCTAGAAAAATAGAAAAAATACCTAAAAGTACCAATAGTACTTTCATAACCATGGTAATAAAAGAGCTCAAACTCACGAGGACGATGGTACCATGGGATTGCACCCAGCCTATAAATTGCTAGGTTCTCACGCTGTGCCATCACCAACAGCTGAAATTGCAAGTTGTGGGTATAGGCTACTGCTAGGGCGACACTAAGAGATTGAAGTAGACACAGGCAGAAAGATAGTGAGTCGTCGTAGCATCAATGGATCATTTTTCTTGGAATGTGATGCAGCAGGAATTTAGGTCAAAGACGAATCGTACTCCTAAGCATGTACAGCACCACACCAAAGCTCCAAAATGGTTTCCTAGGCCATCACGATGATGACATTCCATGCTGGATTTTTCCACTGAACGACTCTCTGACATTCTTCATACGAGTTCAGATACAAGGAGTTGAGCGCTCAACTTTGAGCTGTACGGATGATCCCCCGTTCCTCCTACTCAGTAATCCGAAGACCATTGCTAAGAGTTCCTTGTGAACAAGTTCTGATAAACAAAGAAAACAATACCACGCTTTATGTAGCATTTGGCTGTGCTAGTACAATCAGTGTACCAAAATCAAGTGTGCGCATGTATGATCGACCGATAGATTGCAGCCCAAAAAATAAAGTGCAGTGATTGATGTCGATTGTCGACAAAGGGTATACTATTCATCATTACATCATCTTTAGTCATGGAAATTATATCTAATAGGACAAATCATTTTCTCAATTCAAGATCAATTTTATCTTCCTATGTCCCAAGAAGCATATGCTCAATTTTTGGAACTCTTGATGGCCCTTCAAAACATTCAACTTCAACCAGCCAAGGATATCTGGATTTATATTTGGAGATCTCCTTCTTTCTCCTCCAACAGGGATTATCCGTAGTTAATAGGACATCGTCAAGTTCATCAAGGTTATCACTGGCTCTGGAACTCTTTATGTCAAAATAAGAGAAATTTTTTCTTCTGACTCCTCCTAAAGGATAGTTGAGCACTGAGCTCTTTTTGTAGCGTAAGAACATGCATCTTGAGGATTATAATTGTCTTCTCTAAATATTGAGCCTTAAAGAAGATCTCTTACATATCTTCGCCACTGCCCTTTTGTCATGAGTTGTTGGCATAGTCTGAATATTTTGGGTGCCTAACTCGTTGGACCTTGAGTTCCTCTTACAAAGTTTTAGGTCCCAACTCCAGGTTCCCTTATTCATGGAAGTGATTTGTTACAATGTGCTGGGCTATCTGGACTATGCGTAATGATGCTATCTTCAATGGTCTGCCACCAACACTTCATCATTGCAAGATGGTCTTTAGGAAGGAATTTGCTCTAGTTATTCTAAGAGCAAAGGCAAATTATCTCCCTCTGATTGTTCAATGCCTATAAGCCTTTACATGATTTTGTTTATCTTTTTTGTTTCATGAACTCTTGTACTTCTTGGCTTTATTTTTCAATAAAACTAGGAGAATTCTCTGCGCGTTGCCACAAGCATTAAGAAGGAATATAAATATATTAGAATATGTATTGTTTAGTTGGATAACTTGTATGTTCATAGAAATAGGTAACTTGCTAATGTGGACATTACAATTGCATATGCTTGTGGATTTTGATTGTGTGTGATAGTGGATTGTCTAGTTAGATAGCTTGCATGTTAAGAGAAATAGGTAGTGGGGTTTTACTTTATAAGAGTATAAGATTCATTAGGGGATTTTGCCCCTCCTATACCATAAAAAATATAATACAAGAAACATATAAATAGAGGTCTGAGCCTATCTAAAATCATATACTCTTATCTATGAGGGTTCATTAGTGGCAACCTACTCCTGTTAACTAGTGATACTCTCTCTTGACGATATCTACTATCCTTTTTATTCTATTTTATCTTTCTCATGCATCATAACTCCTTTGTCAGGAAATCCAATGAGCGTTAGCCTCGATGATCGTCTCTCCTGAGAACATATGTTAGTTTACCGGTGAAACGCGATCATATTTAGTTTATTGCAACAAGATCATCCTGTTTTACACAAAAGAGTTGCCAATAAGTGCACTTATGTCCCTTGCATGTGGCGTGTAGCATGCTCTAGTCTAGTATTTAATTCATCTAAATGCCAATCAACCACTTCTCAAGTATTTAACTTATCTAACAGCTGAAAATTGCAAAAACCCTATGTATATATATCTTTCGTCTGCCAGCAAGACAAGAGTGCTTGAGAGATCGAAGCAGAGATAATCAAGAAAAAAATGAGTGGTGTCGACAAGTCATGTTCTAGGGTTGAGATGCAACAGGAATGTTGGTCGAAGGCAATAGCTCTCGTAAAGTTTCTCATCAACGTATGCCCGCAACCACAACCCTCGAGCAACCGCCACGGGATTCACTACTACAGAATACTCATCACAGCCGGTTCATAACCCTTCACTGCCGTGTTTGTGAAAGTAGGAAGTGATAACCAATGTTATAGTCACTGCTGACTTGGTGTATGTATGATCTAGTAGTAATGTCGTTCCATCGCCATCGTCAGTCCAACAGATAAGGTCAGCATCACCACCTTTCCGTTCTATGTTTTGGCGTTGATGTAAGGAGATCAAAACATACTTTTATCAGCAAGGAGATCAAAACAAATTGAACCTTAGAATGTCTTGATGAAATATTAGTGGGACTTTTAAGAGAGGAAGGACTGATGAAACTACAGACTTTTAAGCATTTATTAGATTGGTACGTCAAAACAAGTACTTTCAGTTAGTATAGCAAATGGGGAACATAAAACTAGGATCTCTAGGCTGCACAAGAGGAAGATTTGATTCACAGTGGCGCTAAGCTTAAAAAATATATCACCGCTTACTATAAAATAATTGTTTGGACAAATGATCGTAGCAAGTGGGGTTTGATGTGTCTTAGAATTAGAATGGTAGTAAGACTTACTGCTTTGTTGATGCATTACTATCTGATATTTGTTTTCTGATTTGCATTATGCCTATTTCCTTTAGCGTGCTATGTTTGTTTTGTTTGAGATATATCAAACCACCAAGGAATACTAACCATCCATTCAATAATTAGTTAAAGTTGGGGTCACAACCATAATTATCTTTTATTGACCGGGGGCGCTGCCTTTTGCGGGGAAATATGGATCACATGTACTGATATATGGTGTTTGAGATGCGGCTCTCGCCCAATCACCATGGGTTCAAGCACTCAACCTTGGCTCCACAAGTACCTCGAATAGAATCTGATCGGCACAGAGATTATCGCCTGTTCTATATAATCCTCAGTACCCCAAGACCATTGCTAAGATTAAGTATCTTAGTACACATAAGTAGTCTCATAATTCATCTGGTGTGTAGTGTCATGTTGGATTTTTTTTATGATGTCTAAGAGAGATAACAGAAGGAGGTAGTTATTTTGCGAAGTAATCAATTATTACAAGCTAAAATTTAGAAATTAGTACTATGAGACAACTTGCTTGTACTACTATTGTAGTACAAGTTGATCTTAAACACCACACCACGCATCCACTAGCTTCAGTTTTTTTAATATAAGAAAGCAATCCATATATGTAGTGGTTGATGTCGACTTTATGGATAGTATCATGATTGATTTCTCCTACAGTGTCGGACCCGTCACGTTCAATAATAATAATAAACATAGGAGATGCCTGGATTCCGAAATTATTAGCAGCTAAAATTAGCACCATAGAATCTCAATGCATTGCACTGAAGGATATATAGCACACATTCTGGCTAGCAAATTGTACATTAATTCCATGGTTTCCACAAAGTCCAAAACATAGCACCGGAGAAAATTAGCCGGTACGCTACAAATGCTACCCCAGCCATGACTCGTGTGTTCATCCGTACTTAATTCCGTAGGTGTCACTGGCTTGATTAGCCAAGACCCCACTTCGACGTTTGCTCGCCGCCCAGGAGTCAAACTCAAGAGTGTTTGGTTGGGGGTGTTAAAGTTTAACAAGTACGATACCAGCTTTATCTTATTTGTTAATTAGTATCTAATTATGGATTAATTAGACTTTAAAGATTTATCTCTTAAATTACTTTTTAGTTGTGTTTTTAGTTTTGTAAATAGTATATATTTAATACTTCATGCATGTGTAACATTCGATGTGACGAACGATAAATTTTACCAGGTCAAACCAAATGGGACCTAATGCATCTGCAGCCACTCGACGATGATCCGCTAACGACATTGTGTACAGTGTCACTATCGACCGAGTGTAGAGAGGAAGCATCTCATAAAACTGCACTGAAATGCATTGCAGGTCACACAGACAAGTGTGTGGTCCCCCCTGTTTGCATGTTGAAGACTTGAAGTTGCACCAGCTCAACACTTTTACTAGGTACTGTGGCCTTATTTAGTTTACGAAAATTTTTTGACTTTAACTATTATAACACTTTTATTTGTATTTGATAACTATTGTCTAATCATAAGCTAACCAGACTTAAAAAATTCGTCTCACAAATTACAGATAAATTATACAATTAGTTTTTTATTTTTATCTATATTTAATGCTCTATGCATGCGTTCAAAGATCGGTAAACAAGGGCAACGACAACTCGTTTCGCAAATTATAAACAAATTGTGCAATTAGTTATATTTTTTATTTATATTTAATATTTTATATATATATTTAAAGATAATGTGACGAGGAATCTTTAAAAATTTTGGAAACTAAACTGCTTGACCGCTTGCTCACCCCGGGTATTGTGGAAGATGCATGTGGCGATGCTGTCATGCTGAAATATCACCGACGGACGGACGACGGAAGCTCAGGCTCTCGCAGAGTCACAGTCCACAGTCGAGATCGGCGCCTGCGACGATGCCGTGCACTGGCGCGCGGATAATGGGTGTTTTTCCCGTGGGAACGGGCACTGCCGGTCTCCCCCTCGCCGGTCGTCTCGTGCTGCTTTCACTGTCACCTTGCCCAGGAACGAAGCCAGAAAAAATTATAGAAGGGGCTGAACAAAACTGTTACATTGATTTAACTTTACTGTAACCCCTTACAATAGAAAAAATATATTAGCTTGAAGTAGTCTTATATTAATTCACAAAATATATCTAAAAATAAAAGTCTCAGCCCATCCTTCCTTATAAATTTGTGTCTAAAATTAGAAGCAAAAACACTAAGAGCTCCACTGAATCAACAGCTGTAGGGGGGCTAGAGCCCCCTAGCCCCACCGCTAGCTTCGTCCATGACCTTGCCCAAGTAGTCGCCCGCGCTACACAAATTAAGCAAGAAAAGAGACGGATATACCAGAGATGGTAAATTCACCACCATAAAAAATTATATAGGCCTTGTTTAGTTCCGATAATCTTTGCACTTTCGTTTTTATTTGACAAATATTGTCCAATCATGGACTAACTAGACTCAAAAGATTCATCTCGCGATTTACAGGTAAACTGTGCAATTAGTTTTTATTTTTGTTTATATTTAGTGCTTCATGTATGTGCTGCAAGATTTGATATGATGAGAAATCTTAAAAAAAATTTAGTTTTTGAGGTGAACTAAACAAGGCCATAATACAGACGGACGAACATGCACCCGTCTTTGAACAAACAATGAACATCTCGCACATCTATAGGGCCTTGTTTAGTTTCCAAAAATTTTGCAAAAACTTTCCAGATTCCCCGTCACATCGAATCTTTAGACGTATGCATGGAGTATTAAATATAGATGAAAATAAAAACTAATTGTACAGTTTGGTCGAAATTGATGAGACGAATCTTTTAAGCCTAGTTAGTCCATAATTGGACAATATTTGTCAAATACAAACGAAAGTGCTACTATACCCGTCGCTGATAGAGTAATATCTGAGACAAGGCTTTTCACCGGCTGTCTCTGATAGATCAAAGACGCGCTTCAAACGAGCTGGAAAAAAAGCTTTGATTGAATTTGCTCGGTATAGATGTTCAGTTGGGCGGCGTGGCCATAGCACGAGTACTTTTCAATTTCAGTATTCAGAACTTTTTGGTCATCCAGAAATTACCAAATTCACGAAATCTCACTGAATTTTCTTTAACATAACAAGTGTGAGAGTTTCTGAAATTTTAATCTATATACGAAATATTAGCATGACTTATGACTACATACCTATTAATAAGCATAATAATATATGCAACACAAACAATAGAGGAAAGAATATGCTAGAGTTATGTATTTACAAAAAATTATATGGATTAGTCTAATACGGAATTTTGGATTTTCCAGAATTTTGAACCCCTCCTAGTACTAATAGGCACGACACCAATAATAGGCATGATATGATGACTCTGAATGACCAATTTTGTTCCATGCCATGGCCTGCACATCGTGCTCCCCTCTGGACCAGACACGTGCGGTGATCAAAACGTGTGTCTGTGTCGGCCATGACACTTGAGCAATCACCGTGAGATTTATTCTAAAGGAGATCAACATGAATTAAATCTTAAGAATGTTTTGAATGAAAGATTAACAGGACTTCTAAGACAGGAAGAACTGAACTTTTTTCTTTTTTCCTTGTTATAGAAAAAGCAGAGAGCCTTAATAGGCACTGTACAGAAAAAATAAAGAACTGAAAAAGGTACCAATGCATTAAACTAAGATTTACTAGATTGGAACGACAAAATAAAACACTTTTAGTTATTAGCAAATAGGGAACATAAAACCAAGATCGTTAGGCTGGACCAAGAAGAAGATTTGATTCACATTGACATTATTATATTGAGCTTAAAAATATATATCACTACTTACCATAAAATATTGTTGCACATTTTATTGTAACAATTTGGTGATGGATGAGTCTAGGCCCTGTTTGGTTGACTCTTTTCACATCGATTTTTTGGATACACGCATGCATGTAGTACTATATATAGACTATTTACAAAACTAAAAACATATCTAGAGAGTAATTTGCGAGACCAATCTTTTAAACCTAATTAGTTCATGATTGGACACTAATTGCCAAACAAGACGAAAATGATATAGTACCTGTTAAACTTTAACACCCTCAACCAAATACCCTCTTAGAATTGGAATGGTGTAAAACTTGTTGTTTTGTAGCAAATCTGAAACTATCAGATATTTTCGTTATTATTGTCATTATACCTGTTTCCTTTGGAATGCTTGGTTTGCTTTGTTTGGCATCAAAATCACTAAGGAATGCCAACCATCAAAATCACTAAGCATGTATGAATCTGGAACATTGCTGTGTAGATCAGCACAATGATCACAACAGGAACAGGTGCTCGCATCAGTGATAGCATTTGTGCAGTCATCCCTGGAGCTCAGTAGCTAGGAGGTGAACATTAAGCAGTGAAAGATGTAAGATGATTTTTTATGTCAGCATCTGAATCATGAGGAGCGTTAAGCAATGACAGATGCAATGGCTTGTTCAAAAGAACCAAAAGGTTTGTGCACATACAACAAAATCAGGCAAACTTGCAGAACAAATGCCTATACCATATATATGGCTTGTTTGATAGAAAATATTTTCACTAAAACAAAAGTTTTGTTGGGTTGAGATAATTAAACCGGGGAAGCAAAAGGTTTTTATACACATGGAACAAGTCACACAGCTTTCTGATGAGCCTGGCTCTATGTATAGAAAACTTTACAACAACATTTTGACTCATTTTATAGTTTAGCCTCTTTCCATTTTCAGTTTTAAATAGGAACACCTAAAATTAGATGAGCGAGGACGCTGGTACATGACTGTACCGATGCCATTGCATCCTTCCTTCCTATAAATAGCTAGCCCCTCACCAACAGCAAAATTGCAAAAGTGACCAATAATGAAATTCACAAAATATATCTAAAAAATAAAGTTCTCAGCCTATCCTACTTTATAAATTTATGTCTAAAATTAGAAGAAAAATACTAAAAATTTCACTAGGCCAGCAGCGGTAGGGGGGGCTGGAGCCCCCCTAGCCCCACCGCTGGCTACGTGCCTGGTTCCTCCTGAGAAAACATATGTTGGTGAAACCCGATCCTATTCAGTTTATTGCAAATCGGACCATCCTGTTTTGCGCAAATAAAAGCGTTGAAGTGCTTCTGTCCCTTGCATGTGGCGTGTACGCAGTATGCTGGAGTATTTAAGTCATCTAATTAAATGCCAAAAACCACTTCTAGAGTATTTAATAACTTATTAACAGCTGAAAAATGCAAAAAAGCCATGTATATATATATCATTTGTCTGCCAACATGAGAGTATATCATTGTCTGCCAACATGAGAGTGCCTGAGAGATCGAAGCGGAGACATTCAAGGAAAAAACAAGTGGTGTTGACGAGTCATGTTCTAGGGTTGAGATGCAACTGGAATGTAGATCGAAGGCAGGAGCAGAGGACTCAATGTGACAAGTTATGGCATCGATCTCCATGCAAAAGACCCTGTGAATTGCCGACTGCAATGGCAGCTAATTGTTAGCAACCCAATATAGTATGAGAGAGAGAGGTAGCCAGGGGGAATCCAGAGGAGGAAGACAGAACCCTAAGAGGCTCTAGAAGGTTCTAGCTAGAGATACAGCAAGGTGGAGTTTCTGGATATTATTCTGTTGGATGCCCTCACATGTCTTCCTGTACCCCATCTTGTACTCTTTAGCCCTGTCCTGGCTCGCCCAAAGCTGCGGCCCATGCAACGGCCCAGTCCATACAATAGCTGGATCAACATAGGAGTCACCTGACACTGATATCCGCTGCTTGTGTCTTTAATGGAACCGTCTTTAAATGTGTGAGTGATGAGTGAGGAATCGCTGGCAGATAGCAAATGCCCAACCGTTATTTGGGCCTGTGGGCCGAGCATGCAGTAGTCCATATGTATGCTCTCTAGGGCCTTGTTTAGTTCTCCAAAAATTTTGCAAAACTTTTCAGATTTCCCATCACATCGAATCTTTAGACGTATGCATGGAGTATTAAATATAAATAAAATAAAAACTAATTACACAGTTTGGTCGAAATTGACGAGACGAATCTTTTGAGCCTAGTTAGTTTATGATTGGACAATATTTGTCACATACAAACGAAAGAGATACTGTAGCAAATTTGCA
>Ga0182004_10001189_pt1 | contig 18558 bp, 13 predicted proteins | sample Sormic07211540_1_FD_120479 | JGI IMG/M metagenome (GOLD analysis project Ga0182004, IMG submission 120479) | Endophyte microbial communities from Sorghum bicolor roots, Mead, Nebraska, USA - 072115-40_1 MetaG | ecosystem: Host-associated > Plants > Roots > Unclassified | place: USA: Nebraska...
GATATATACCTGTATTAGCTGCTTATTATAATTCTGTTAAGACAGATACAGATGGGTTGTTAGTAACACTCAAAGTAGCCGAGTTACCTTAAGGGTGGAGGCTCAGTGCTGATCGATGCTGCCTATGCCTTCCTGCGTTGTGAACTTGTGATGCATCTGCGTGCAAGCCTTGTGTGCAGATCAGGGGCCATATATATATGTAAGCATAGGAGCAATCGTCAGCCTTAAGCGCATTGCAATGGTCGGCCGTCGGCGCCATCCAAAATTAAGCTCGATCTGGGTACACACCTCTCCTTTTTTTCAATTCATTATTAATTACCTGCCCAGTTATATATGTATAGCTTTCAAAATTGTAAAATCCTCTGGCTCATGATGCAGTGTGCTTCCCACTGTACGTAAAGACGTAAAGTACATGCTCTCATTTTATCTTTCCAGTGTAGGATATGATTGCTTCCATGTCGGTTTGATAGCTTCGACATTGTCCCTTATTTTTAGCTTGTCTCTAGACATAGCTTCTCAAATAAACTATCGAGCATGTTTCAAAAAAAAAACTATCGAGCTAGTACCAGGTGTTTAGAATTTTTGCTGAACTTTGCTGATTTTAGCGATGTTCGGTCATTTCAGTGATGTTTGGTCCTACTGGGTAAATATATCCACCAGTAATTTGTTTTTTCGTTTAGATAACATTCATTCATATGTTAAATTTTGACAACGTAACACAAATTGCGGCCAAAACTTCGACGGTTTCATGATTTTAGATCTTACCGCCCTCCGGTATTTGTGTCCACTCGGTAGTTTTAACCCTGGCTCTGGCTGGTACACATTACAAGCTGTTTCAGCTATGTGATGGTTATTTTGTTACTTACTAGGAGCTGTGTGAGACGTGGGACTTTGCTGTGATACTCTCAAATGGCTCTGAGTATTCATTTATTTAGATTGGATGGTTTAATATATTATCTATTATTTTCTAGGAGATATATAATACGGTTTGCTCAGCCGCTTGTCAGTTTCTCGCTTGACGAGGAGATTTTGAGAATATTTTTTATTTTTTTCCTAGATTACTTAAATAATTACCTCAAAAAACAATAGCTCATATTTAGTTAACTTAGTATTACCTCATAGTAAGTAAAAGTAGTAACTTAGCATTATGCACGCGTCTCTGTCTATTTTACTACGTATAAGTTTGTGCTGACTACTGGCACTGATTTAATAAGCTAGGACTTGGGTTATTTCAGGAAAGCTAGTTTGGGCTACCGGCACTAATTTGCTTATTTGCATGAGAAAAAGAAACTTAGGCTTCTGGATTGTTCACAAAGCAAGAAGAACAATAGTATACTTTTGTTTAATAACAGAATATAGTAAATAACAATAAAAGAAAAAGGAAACATGCATATGGGACGACAGATCTGTTCCTTTTCCATGAATATGGCAAGCAATGTACTCGGAATGACTAGTTAAACTGAGCGTCATGTGGAGGCTATATGCTTTCTTTCGCTACTTCGTTTGGCTTTATTTTTTATTATACCCATCTCCAAGAGATTAGCTAAAAAAACTAGTCAAATTTACCGATTTAGCTACTATCTAAAATAGATTTGACAAAAAGATATTAGAGTACTCCAACAGACTCTATAAAAGATAGCTAGTGAGGTAGGTATCCAAAAGTAGAGAGCGAATAAGGTGGTATGGAGAGTTTCTAAATATGAAGAGTCATTTACAGAGTCTGTTGGAGACGTTTTTTCTTCAATAATAGCAAAATATACCTTTAGAAAATAATTTAGCTAATCTCTTGGAGATGCTTTATTAGATCTTTTATTTGACTGATGATTTGTTAGCGTCTTGTAGATCTCTGGTGACATGGAAATTGGAACATGTTCGTTCCTTGCTTGAGGCCGGCATTACACCATGCATGATTACCATCATTACCGGGGTGGGCCTTGGTACAAATAGGAGTATATTGCAATTCGGTGGCTGGAACCCACGGTCCAGCCTGCTAACACAGCGTTGCTACAGCTTTTCAAATGGTTATGATATTATCAATTGTCTCGGCCCGCTAACAATTTAGCTCTGCTAAACAATTCTATTTGGTATAGTTGTGTACATAGGCGGCTGTCCCAGCTGCCTCTATCTCCTCATCTCTAGAAATCGGCTAATCCAGCCGCAACTAGAAATATATTTCTAGAAGTGGCTGGGACAAGAGCCACCTCTAAAGTTGGAATTTCATAGGCGATTATTGTTCTAGCCACTTTACAAATCAGTTTCTCAGAGGCAGCTGTTGTTCCCAACCACCACTACAAACGATTTTCTATATGCAGTTGTGTTTCCACATGCACAATATATACTAATAATATGTTACATCAAATGCGCATTGTTCTAAATAACCTAAGTTTGAATTGTGCCGATCGTGAAGCCTCGCACAATTAGCCTATCATCCTGACGCGGATGATGGGTCGTGGTACTCAGTGTTCTTGTGTATAACTTCATCCACTGGAAATTGGCATAGCGCCCCAACAATATATAGGAGATCATCGTCGTGTAGTTCCTTAGCGTTAAGATCCAGGTCATTACGCCACTATAACAAAAGCATACTTTAAAATGATGGTTTTGAACAATAATGTACTTGCTGCCAACTTATTATATGGCGAGATGATAACCGATTGGTTACTTACATTTCAGTGTGTCTCAAGTACCTTTTTGTACTCACAGAAGTAATATTTACATTGTACAGTCCCAAAACGTTCCTTGTCGCACTGCATCCATGTGGCTTATTTTACATATTACATTAAAATATACCATGTAATCCACTAAGGAACATAATGCAACACAATAATATCTAAGTACTAAATTATAATGAGACATACTAGCCAATGTGCTTTGGTACACAACCCCTTGGTCCTTTTTGGATTATTAGCCATCTCAGTACTGATTCTTCTGATGTCTTCAATGCAACAAAATCTTCTCGGAGTAATCTTGTCAGAATCGTCAAGTGGAGTGTGCCCTAGGCATTGATTTTTACTAGAGACTGCTCCTGGAATCTGAGATGGATCCTAACATCAGTTGGACTAGGCCTCCACCATGATGAAGACAAGTTGGACACCCACACCCATCCTCCTTCTCTCCTTGGCTTGTGCGTGATGGAGTGATTTCCTCATCATCGTGGATGTATTATATTATCAAACACTCGATGTTGGGGGTTTCGGAACCTGCTGAACGACGATAGTTCATTGATAAGTCGATCTAAGAAAAACCTCAAAAACCAAATTTCAGTGGCGACGGCTCAGTATAAAGTCTTTGGGGATGTGCATACCCACGGGATGTGCTCCCTAATAATTAAGCTCTAAGACAATACAGGGCCCAACAGTCCAAAAGACGGTGTCGCAGCACCCTGACAGATTCTAAATACTGACTTGTTTCAAAGTTTAATCCATTGACTTTGGAGAATTTTGATTTAAGACCAATGCCATTGCTTATCTTATGAAATTATCATTCCATCCATAGGTAGAATGTCAAAAACCAAGTTCGTATGCATCCTGGGCATCTGTTTTAGTTTTGGCTATTCCTCGAGGCTGAGCTGGACTAGAACTCATGTTGAGCTAGACCTTCCTCTTGACTATGCATGACGCCCTAGCAGACTTCTTCACCTTAATACCTTTCTCCAATCTGAACTTAGGTTGAGCTAGACTTCCCTCCTGACTTGGATGTTATTAGCCTTCTTCACCTTCATGCCTTTCTCCAAGCTCTTCATGACCCTCTTCAATTTTCCTATGAACAAAAACATCATTAGATAGCAATCTATTCTCATAATTATGAAAAGTATTACTTAAAAACAAGCTTAACTTTAGGTTTAATTGCCTCCTTCAAGCTTTAGTCATTGGTCCATGTATAGCGGTGGGTGCATCCAAACAAGTGATGTCCTCATAGCACTAATGGCATGGTGCGCAACCACCACGGTGAGGCGCTTGAGCCTTGGGAGGCGCACACCTGTAGGATGTGGGGAGGAAGCGCTGATCTGAATTGATGCTAATATCCACCAAAAAAGGATATGATAAGGCCGATGAGCTAGTTTGCTCTGTGAATATGTGATTCCATGGATCAGATGGAGGGAAGATAGAGTGAGAGGGACATTAGATGGAACGAGAGAAAGGAGACATATCGGTGAGAGGGTAAGGCAGCCAATGAATGGATGAGAAGAATAAGAAAAAGGTGGGACCAGGGTGGAGCGTTCGATGGAATTGATTTTTCTCGACATCCATGTCACACTACCTGAGCGTTTTAGTCATAAAAAGTGGACTATGTCTGGTTTGGTTGAGAAGGTCATGTCTGTTGTCCCGGTGTTGATGCTAGCAAATAAAAAGAGGTCGAGACCACAACCAAAAATTTCAACTTCTCCTAGTAATATGGGCTTCTTCTAGTGTTTTAGCATTCAAAAATTTAGTATAAACTTTCGCTAGTAAATGTCTCCTAGTGAGGATTCTCTAGTGCTATGACTAGTGTTAGTGTTTTGTTACTAATTAAAAACACTAAGAGAACTCCACCAATATGGTAGTGGACAGTCAAGGATTTTTGGTGAGGCATCTAGACTTTTGAGATTAGAGAAAAATCCTAATAAGAATACTTGTGAGATGTATCTTATGAACACGTCTATACAATAGAGATCAAATATTTGTTGATTGACATGTTGGTAATCTCACTCCTCCGCTACAATGTTTGTTGGTTGTAGATCTATTTCCTTTTTGCAACTTTACACATGATTTGGTCCATCTAAAACTAGGCTAGGGCATGTAGTTATTGATATGGGAAGTTTGATGATTAATTTTTCATAGATTTTCTTTAATCGCAAAATTAGGGCTTGATTAATTCTCGTCGCCATATGACATATCAAGCTTGTTTGTTTTATATCTCGAGTTCTAGACCTTCTATTGATGTCATTAAAGTTGTGTTAGTTACGAATTTTATATAATATATTATGACAAAGTTTGAGGTCAACCTAAGTTATATAATATATTCTATCTAAAACTTTAAACTAGCACTACTACACAAAATGATTTTGTGAAGGGGTGCTCTTCTATTAACCGAGGTATTTTACAAAATCCAACCACATTGGTTAATTCCTGGCGATTAATGGAGGCGTTCGTTTTATTTACCAAGGCACCAAAAAAATGACCGCCTCGAAAAATAGATTAATTGAGGCGATCGTCTTAAGACAACGGTCTTCAAAAATAGTCTATTTTCGGAGGTGGTCGTATTAAGACAACTGTCTCCTTAAATCAATTTTCGGACACAAGTACAATGTAAGGCCTGCCTTCATGAATCAGACCTAGGCCACACCAGCACACACCAGCCCACTACCACCTCCAGTATATAAAAGCAAACACAAATCCTAGAACACTCATCTTTCTCTGTCACCATGCAACCACCATCAGATGGAGAGCTCAGTCTCCTCTCCACTCCGTCACTCGGTCTCCTCTCCCTTCCTTCCACACACGTGATGCGGCTCTCCCTCGTATCCTACCTCTCCCTTGTCGACAGCAGGGTGTGCGATGGCCAGCGGGCAACACGAACACCGTAAGACGTGTGGCCATGGCAGCGCTCGGCGGCACGGGGGCGCACGGCACAGGCTACAAGGGCTCACGGATCTGGTGGAATGGCAGGCACAGACCACTGGCAAATGGATCTGGGGATGCGTGGTGGCCATTGACCTCCAATGGCTGGATTTGGCGATGGCACGGCGAGCATAGACCTCTAGTAGCTGGATCGAGTGACAGCGCGGTAGGTGTGGCCCTAGGACGGTGGGTTCTGGTGGTGGCATCGACGGCGCGGCCCTTCGTCTGAATCCAGTGGTGTCGTGTCTGTCACCCTCACTGGCCTTGGGATCCAGTAAAGTGGGCTCCATGGCGAGCAAAGCGGCAGCGGTGGGCTCCACAGCAAGCAATGCAGCGGTGGCTCCTCCCAGTGGATTGGCTCATGGGTTGGGAAAGGGCTCAAGAACGAGCTTGCCGATGGGCTCGTGGATTTAATTTTTTTTAATCGATTAATTAAGGCGGACATTCTATGGTACCTCTCTCTGTTAATTGTTAACCGAGATACGCAAAGCAGCCGCTTTTGTTAACGTTTAATTAACCTTGACCTTTAGACGGCTGCCTGCGTTAATCAAAAAGGCCCACCATTAAGGTTTATGTAGTAGTGTAGGTGCAAATAAGTTTTTTATGTAAAGGAAAATATTGAAGTTACACCTACTTTTTTTTGAGGGAAAAGTTACACCTACTTTTCAACTTCCACAATCATTCAACCCCTCTCATTGTCTATCTTACTTTGAATTGATCCTACACATGATTGTGACAAGCAAGAATCCTGTCATCCACCTTCCCTCGATTCTAAGGAATTAAGGTTCTCCACACGAGTCATTTCAGGTTGTCAGCCTTTCTGGGCCCCGCCTTTTGAAATAAACTACTCTACATCACGCTTAAGGTCTTGTTTAGATGCAAAAAGTTTTTGGATTTTGACACTGTAGCACTTTCGTTTTTATTTGACAAACATTGTCCAATCATAGAGTAACTAGGCTTAAAAGATTCGTTTTGCGATTTACAGGTAAACTGTGCAATTAGTTATTATTTTTATTTATATTTAATGCTCCATGTATGTGCCATAAAATTCGATGTGATGGAGAATCTTGTAAAGTTTTGGATTTTTGGGTATATCTAAACAAGGCCTAAATAGCCGACCTTGTGTTCAAATCCCCCTTGTCCTTTCTGTCGACATCAATCGTACCTGGCTAACAAGGTACAGCAACATCTAAGAGCTACTGGTCGATTGACCACCAGCAAGACTCCATTTTTGTAGTTTTCATTTTTTTTATATAATTGAAGTGCACTCTCGGCCAGTGCACCAACAAGATATTTTTATATATGTGGGCTCCCATATATGTGTAGTTGAGTTTATCCTTTCTCATTACAGTTAAGCTCGTTGCACACTCCAGCCTATACACCATGATGCAGCACACACTGTCCTTGTTGCTTATACCCTCGCTCTTTCTTGGCATCAATCAGGCCACTTCGAGCATTGACAATGCCGGATTCATCTACAGTGGGTTCAATGGTGCTAACCTCACCCTTGATGGCATGGCGACCATCACATCCAGTGGCCTCCTCCAACTGAGTAGTGGCAATGGGGAACACAAAGGTCATGCGTTCCACCCTGAGCTGCTGAGGTTCCACAAGGCTCCCCGTGGCAAGGTGCAGTCTTTCTCTGTTTCTTTTGTGTTTGCCATTCTCTCCATCGCTCCGAACTTAAGCTCCCATGGCATGGCCTTCCTCATTTCCCCAAGCACAAACCTCTCTTCCTCGGGTACAAGGGGATTCCTAGGGCTCTTCAATAGACAGAATAGTGGCAATGCAAGCAATCATATCTTTGCTGTTGAGCTCGACACAATCCAGAATACTGAGTTCCAGGACATCAGTGATAATCACATTGGTGTCGATGTTAATGACATCCGCTCGGTGCGATCCAACTACACCGGGTACTATGATGACAGCCAAGGCAGATATCAAAACCTGACACTCAATAGCCATGAGCCAATGCAAGTGTGGGTAGACTATGATGAAGTGACTACTAAGATTAGTGTGACTATTGCTCCTCTCAAGATGTCCAAACCCATGAGACCACTTATCTTAACAACCTACAACCTATCAACAGTGCTCACAGACCAAGCATATGTTGGCTTCTCATCGACAACGGGGAGTATTGATTCACAGCACTATGTGCTCGGATGGAGCTTTGCTATGAATCAATCTGCTCCTGGTATTGATGTTGACAAGCTACCTAAGCTGCCCCATGAAGGTTCAAAGAATTCTTCTAAGGTCATGGAAATCGTCATGCCAATAGCAACTGCAATATTCATTCTTGTGGTAGCTGTTGTCATCTTCCAATTTATGTGGAGACGGTTAAAGTATGCTGAGCTTCGAGAGGACTGGGAAGTCGAGTTTGGGCCGCATCGTCTCTCATACAAGGACTTGTTCAGTGCAACACAAGGTTTCAAGAGCAAGCACCTGCTTGGTGTAGGGGGATTTGGGAGTGTGTACAGAGGGGTTCTTCCAATGTCCAAACTAGAGGTCGCAGTTAAGAAGGTGTCCCATGAGTCAAGACAAGGTATCAAGGAGTTTATAGCCGAGGTTGTGAGTATTGGCCGTATGAGGCATCGCAATCTAGTGCCGCTACTTGGCTATTGTCGAAGAAGAGGTGAACTCCTTTTGGTTTATGAATTTATGCCAAATGGAAGCCTTGACAAGTATTTGTATGTTGAAGATGACAAGCCATCTTTAAATTGGGTGCAAAGGTTTCATATCATCAAAGGCATTGCTTCAGGATTGCTTTACCTTCATGAGGAGTGGGACCAAGTTGTGATCCATCGAGATATTAAAGCAAGCAATGTCCTCCTTGATAATGAGATGAATGCACGACTTGGTGACTTTGGTCTAGCAAAGTTGTATGATCATGGTATCGATGCACAAACCACACATGTTGTTGGCACCATGGGCTACATAGCACCTGAGTTGGCACGTACAGGAAAGGCATCCCCTATCACCGATGTGTTTGCATTTGGAGTGTTTCTTCTTGAGGTCACTTGTGGGCGAAGACCTGTTGAACACAATAGAGAGAACAACACAGTATCGATGTTGGTCGATTGGGTACTAGAGAAATGGCACAAAGGACTGCTAACAAAAGTTGTAGACCCAAGGATACAAGATGAGTTTGACATTAACCAGACTATCTTGGTGCTAAAGTTAGGGTTGCTATGTTCCCATCCGGTTCCTGATTCTAGGCCTACCATGCGTCAAGTCATGCAATACCTTGATGGAGACATGATGTTGCCAGAGCAAATGCCAGAAAGCTTGACCCTCGGTATGCAATTCATGATGCAAAGTGAAGGGTTTGATTCATACATCATGTCACAAGCAACGACAATGGTTAGTCATGGCACACTAACCGACATCTCGGGTGGGAGATGAAGCGGTGGTAATAAGATACAAGTAGATTGGCACTACTAATTATTGTACTTGTACTTGTGTATGCTATGGAGACATGAGGTTTTGGGCTTTTGGAATAAAAAAAATCTTTTAAAACGAGCTGTTTCACAGGTCTGTCTTTTCAGCACAAACTAGCGGGCATCTGGTCCTGATGCCAAGGCGTAGCATCCTGAAGCTTAAGGTTATATAACACTGCAAACACCTTAAACCAGTAAGTGCTGTGGTAAAACAACTTCAACATTTTTAGAATAGAGATAAAACAGGTTTCTCCGTAATGAGGACAATATAGGTCATCAAGTCCCTGCCCCAGTCCCCACAGATTAAATGTTCAACTGAAATCAAAGATATAGAGCTGAAACCACCATAACGCAGAGAAACAACTAAACACAGAGTCTGACAAAAACAGATGCGCTAAAATATGGACGCCCACAAGAACTAAACACAGATATCAAGCCGAAACCACCATAACACATAAGAACAACTAAACACAGAGAGGCAAAAACAGAGAGGCTGAAATATGAAAGCCCACAACAACTAAACACAGAATCTAGCAAAAACAGATAGACTAAAAAAATTTTCGCCAACACACAAAACTGCTCTAAAATATGCAAGCTCCTAAATTCTTAGAGCTTCTGCTGCCTCTACATTACCCCATAGCTTATCTGAGAGGAGCATTGATTTCACTGCAGATATTTGGTTGAAATTCCCTATAGCCGTGGGCTGCCTGATTGTAAAACTTCACTGCAGATTAGTTGTGCTTGCTGTCTCTGTTTTCTCTCACTCTCTAGATATTTTGCTTCTATATTAGCATGACTGTCATTTGGGTTTGGAGGCTGCAAATGAGTCTACATGCTGATTGCCAAGCGTTGGCTTCAAATCTTTGATGTATGATTTTCTCCTAATGAATGGTATGAAGGATTTTAATATGTTCCATCCTTCGTGGGCCAAAACAGGCCAACGGCCTCCTCCAGCTCCAGGCCCAACTCGCAACCACCGGGCACCAGCCCATCACCGCACCAGCCAGTCAGCCTCCAGCTCGCCTCGTCGGCGTCGGCGTCGGACGCCCACGCCTCCGCCTTCAGCTCCCGCCGTCGTCCCTCCGAGGTCCGACACCGTCTCCGAGGCTCGCCGTCGCTTGCTCTCTGCCCCCTGCTCGCCTGGGCCAGGTCGCCAGTCACCCGGCTCCCGCCCCGCGGCTGGCCGGCCTTGATCGCTCAGGCCCCAGCGGCCTAGGCCAGCCGGCCAGGCCGCCAGTTTCCCAGGCCAGTTCGTCGGATGCCTGGCTGGTAGAATTGATCTCCGCCCAGATGGCATCGGCGACGGCGAGGGGAACGCTAGTGGTGGCGGACATTGCGCGCGCTGGCTTTTCGACGTTTTGACGCAGAGGCGGTTTGCTTCGTTGGGAGGCTGACAGGTCACAGATGGGTCTACAACTCTATTCGCCTTTTCCCACTTTTTTTTTTTGCCTTATATATGATGAACCGTATGAATGTTTGGCAGAAATTGAACGGGAAATGAATTGTTCAGTGTAGCCGGCGTGTTGATGCATTGGAAGCTGAGTTGATTTTCATGAACAAGGTATTCTTGTTCTGTTCAAATCTGTTGTTTTACATTTACATCATTAGTTTTTGTTACATCTTTTATATTTTTTGGTGTGCTGCTAGTACGATTTATTGTCTTTGATGATTTAGCCCACTCTTTACTCTGTTTCGGGATCCGCCATAGACTAGCTAGCGGCAGCTTAACCTTAGATAACTACTACATAGGTAGCCTTGGTTGTCATTTTTTTTTTGTGAAACAGGAGGGGTGTGAGCCCCTACTGAAATTTATTAAAAGGTTACCTAGCCTTGGTTGTCAGTTTGTCATCAGTATTAACAAGCAATACATTGCTCACAGACTCAATTCTTAACTGCTTATACTAGTATATACAACAAGTTATAATAACCCAGTAATAGGAATCTAGCTGAATCCACAACTTCCCCATCAATGAAGAGAAGTGGCAATTGACACGCCTCAATCGAGATTTAAGAGTACAAAAGGTGGACACCATACAGAGAAACCATGTACTGTTCTACAGACCATGTATACATGGAAATTAAACCAACCTATCAATGACAAAAAAAAATAAGCTCTAAGCAATAGCAGTGCCAGCAGCGTCAGCAGGCCAACTCCTGATCCCAGCATGTGTTAGCAAGGCCCAGAGAAGTGTTATCAGCTCACCGCCCCGCGCGATGGCCCCCAAGTGACCTCTGACATTTTCCGAGGGAGCAATGTACAGGATCATCTCTGACCAGAACTCAGCCAACATCATCCATGCCTCTCCTTCTGTCAACTCCACCAATTTCTCTGCAAGCCTCACACCATTCCTGAGAACTTCATTCTTTAAAGAATTGTCACTTAGCAATCGGACCACCTGCTCGTATTCAGACTCCGGTGCCAATGCACTGAACCCCACCAGGGCACGCTTAGCGTCCTCCTTGACTGCCTCATATAGGCTCTTGCTCCATTCATCATCATCTGGAAGCAGATCTGGGGACCAGGCCATTAGGTATGTGCAGTACCGTGAAAGGTGAGTAGCAGTAACCTTGTGATTGGAATCGGCTTGAAAACCTTGTCCTTGACCGTGTTGGTATAACTCAAGGATGCATGTGGCGATGTGCCATGTAAGTATAGTATCAGATGCGCTGTTTCTACTGCAGAACAGGAGAAATCTTTTTCTTACTGAGCTGCGGCTTAGAGATTCTGTGCCATTGCCCAATTGGTGCCAATTGTGCTGCCTGTAGTGCCGCAAAGTATCAAAGATGCTGACCTTCACTGCGTCAGGTATCTTCACACTTCTATCAAGGTCTGGGAGACACAGGAGACGCCTGAGAAGAACAAGTGCGGTTCTTCTGGGGTGAACTACCAACACTGAACTCTGGCCCATTTTTTCACCCCCGTGCTTCATGAGCTTCCACTTGCATCGCAACAGAAAACCAAAACATTTCCTCATGCAAACAGAATGCTGCAAAGCAGCATGGTTTATATAGTGGCAGATAAGGGCTACTTTGGTCCAATTGGAGAAAATGTAGGACTCTATGTACCTCACCTCTGCTATCACAACTAGTGCGATAAGAAAAAATAAAGAAATGTCATCAAACAAAAAGGATCCAAAATTTGTGTCCTGACTGTTGCTTATCAAGTGCCTCTCCTTGCACCAGAAATGACAACGCAGCTGATGGCTATACTTAGTCTTCCAATTCGACAGGAGGCCCATGATGATGAATCTTGTAGCCAAGATGCAGTAAGTTATGCTCAAGAGTGAGATACTGACACTCAACATAGGCAACCAATACTTCGAGTAGGAGACCGGAAGTGATGAGAAATAGTAATCTTGAATGAAAGAAAGCTCATCTGCAATCACCTGGAAGACCCTTTCATGGTTGCCATCTCCCAGCAAGAAGTTCCAGAAAAAGTTAGGAGTCCCCACAGATCTATCATTAGCGTGCTCGTACCTCACAAATCGACATCTCAACAATTTGAACAATGAAAATGACAAGCACAGGTCTTTTAAATGTCGCATTGACTGAAAAACCTCATCATTCAACTGCCAAACCTTGTCAATGGTCACTAAGCCAATCGCATTGACAAAATACCCATGAGGACGCATATCCACATTACTATCTTGTTCTCCCATAACCAAGAGTGGAGGAGGATGATCTTCACCTACCAATGGTCTATTGGGTTGAATTGCTTCTTGTAGTTGCTCCATGTACCCAGAAATAAGACGAGGATTACGCCCAAATGCAAAGGATTTCCGGGCCTTCACAAATGCATAACATTTTAACACAATTTTAGCACAAATGATAGCAAAAAGCATCAATTCAAGGTAAAGTTGCCAGATATCGGTCGTAATCGGTCCCATGGCATGGACACCAAGGTAGACGGTCCAAAGACCCTGAAAAAGCAACTGGATAGGGGGACCTTTGTTGCGACCTTCTTCCCTATCATCAACAGCGACTATTACGCAAGTGTTGATCATGGTGATCTGAATGAGGAACGCCCATGATACAGCTGTAAAATAATGAAAACCTCCACGGCATGATGCTGCCAAAGTTGCAAGGTTTTTTTTGTAAACGTAATCGTTGGTGTCGGTGCTGATTGTAGACACAACGTACGACGTAATAGGCAATAGCAAGGTAGTGGCTCCGAGAAAGATGAACCTTGTGAAGGGGTGGTGGCGGTACCGCTGCGCGAAGGCTCCAATTGCAACGAGTACACCAGCTAGAACAGCATCAGTGAGTACCAGCATGTTAACCTGCCACAAAGTTGCTCCCATGGTCTTATGGAAGGCTTCCACTGATTCATGAGAGCATCTAATGTTCGAGGAACATTGCTGCAATGAAGCATCGTCGAAGCATATATTGGTGGAATTCACCCCAGCCATAAGCTTAGCTGACTGCCAAACACCAACAACAGAACAACGTTGGCATAGAAATAAGTATACCCAGCTAGCTTTTATGCTCCAACGAAAATGTACAATGCAAAAATCTTAAAGATTGCTGCAGTGAAGTCAGATGCTTGTTGGAACTTTTTTTTTTGGATGAATCTGAAGGGGCAGGACCCCCTACAGAAATTCATTAAATTAAAGCATAAAAAGTGGCCAAAAGTTTTTCCTATTTTGATAGATAGAAAGAGAGATCTCCACTTACAGCTGTGCTATGCCTCTGCCTGCTGCTGCTGGGATTTTTTTTTTTTTTTGATAAATCCTGCTGCTGGGAATTGATGTCTCGTTATGTGAATGGTTATGTTTTGAACGGCTTTAGTTTGCAAGTATGGGCTGATGGTGTGTATAGTTTCCTCCGATAGATGCCAGGGTTCAAGAGACATTGGGTTGAAGACATCATCGATATCACCGCACAAACGAAGCGCGTGTCTTCTGAAGATAAGACAGCCTCTGCAGTTTGTCGACGAGATCATCGAGGATTTAGGCAGGGTACAGGTCATTGGCCGTCTTGCTGGCCGAAAGCGGCGACGTGAGGTGACTTGGTCAGGGTACAGGTTAATGAAGAACTTGTGGCTCCGGCGCATCTTCGCCAAGTGGAGGACCATTACTTTGTGTACTGTAATCTTTCTCCTTGTCTTTCGGAATAAGAACGGTGCAATTATCTTTGCCGATGATCCATTGAGAGCCAAGTGGAGGACCAGAAAAGAGCTGGTTTTTTTCATTACCTACCGAAACTATAGCTGAACAGAACCTTCTTCGTCCCCATTTTGTTATCGTCCTATATTCTATAGCTCTCTTGCTTCCCTCCCAATCCTCTACAGATACAATCCTGATAGTAGGACCGTAACATAACCTCCATCAAAATTACAAAAGTTTGGCCTAGTTTAGACTCAAACTACAGCGTGGACTTTTGGACGGCGAGGAACTTCTTTTTTCCATGACTATATACATACTCGAGCGGAAGGATATTTTTTTATTTTTAATTATTTTTTATTCAATATTTTAATAATAATTGTTCAAAAAAATTGTAAATATAACCCTTTTGGTTGCGCTAGTGGGGTTGATGCAACCAAATAACCTTGTCGTGCAAACGCATGTGGCGTGGCAAGATCTGCCACGTTGCACAACATTTTCAACATGGAAAAGCATGTCGCGTCCCTTCTGTTGTCGTGCCAACGCATGTGGTGTGGCAAGATCTGCCACGTTGGACAGCATTTTCGACGTGGAAAAACATGCCATGCCACTTCTGTTGGTGTGATACTATTGTTTTGTTGCACCACCGGAAATGGTGTGACAAGACTAAACATTTAAAATATCATTACTCTTTAGTACGGTGTCGGATGAAGATGATTTTTATATAAAAAATATAGAGCTTGACGAGATCAACAACTTTCTAGTTCTGAGTTTTTTCGTTTAAAAAAATTAAGATGCTCAAAAAATAATATAAAATTTCAGCACCATAATAATAATAATGTACTATTGTTTGCCTCATTAGAAAAATAATATCTTTTTTGTATGGAGTTAAATGAAAATACTTTTTGTACCAAAGATGTAGCTCTCAATGAGATCTCTAATTTTGTAGTTGTGAGTTTTTTTACATTAAAGTTCGTTAAGATGCTTGAGAAAAATAATATAAAGCTTCAACAGCATATTATTATGCAGGTCTTGTTGTCTCACAAACATTATATTTTTCTTTTTTTTGAAAGCAACATTATATTTTTCTTGGTGGATGTCAATTGAGAATACCTTTTACATCAAAGTGGTATCTCTCGATAAGATCTACATCTTTCATTCAAAAATTATTTTTATACGACATCAAATAAGAAATATATGGTTTTTTTTCTAAAAGGGTAACCTTTGGTACGCAATTAATATGTCCGCTGATTGAATTATTTTCTTGAACATCTTAATGATATTAGAATAAAAAACTTCAAAACTAAAAAGATGTTGATCTAATCGATAGCTACAACTTTAATATTAAAAGAATCTTTATTTGACACTTTTGAAGAAACATATAATTTTCATGAGACGAACTATTAATATATTACTTAAACTTTGTGCCCCACACCTAAGAGCGTGGGCCTACCGCCAAAGAGAGAGGTGAGCCCTTGCTGAGGAAAGGAAAGAGATGCGTGTGCTGAGGGAGGGCGATAGAGGTGCGCGCTGAGGGAGGGACAGAGGGAGTGCGGTGCGTGCGGCTGAGGGAGGGTGGGATAAAGCATAGAGAGAGAGCTTAGGCTGAAACCCTAGGTCTAGTATATATACGTGATACAGGTATCTTAACATAGAGGTATGTTAACTCCCATGGTAAGAGGTTCCGACCGAAGGACCCTCGACCGATCCATTCAGAATCGCTTAGGGGATTGGGGGCTACACCCCTCAGGTGCGCTCGCACACACCTTCCAGCCAAAGACTGGGCCGAGCCTGAGCATATATACCCTTTGCCTCTCACTTGAGCCCTCTAGCTCTCAATTGACGGGAGACCGATCCTGATCCCTGGCCCCGGCGTCCCGAGCATCCAAGGCTCGGGGGCTCCCCTAACGCCACACACTAGGCACAACACTATCAACCACTCCTCCAATAGGGTCACGCATAGGGCGTAACACAAGGGGACAAAACCCCTCTGGCACTTTCAGGGGCTCGGTGGCTCTCGAGCCCGCTTATCAGCCCCTCAAGCTAGACGGCTTCACCACCAAGAAGCCTCCATAAGGTGCGCCTGATGGAGACAGGTACAAGCCAACATGGCAGCGCACCCAAGCCCTTGGTTGTCAGTTTTTTTTATGAAACAGGAGGCCCTACTGTAATTTATTAAAAAGTAATCTAGCCTTGGTTTTCAGTTTGTCACCAGTAATAACAAGCAATACATTGCTCACAGACTCAATGCTTAACTACTTATACTACTATACTATATATAACAAGTTATAACAGCCCAGTAATAGGAATCTAGCTGAATCTACAACTTCCCCATTAATAATGAAGAAAAGTGGCAGTTGACATGCGATTTAAGAGTACAAAAAGTGGAGGACACAATACAGAGAAAACATATACTATCTACGGACCATGTATACATGAGAAAACCAACCTATAGATACTGAAAAACCAACTCTACGCAATAGCAGCGCCACCAGCATCAGCAGGCCAACTCATGATCCTAGCATGTGTGAGCAAGGCCCGGAGAATTGTTATCAGCTCGCCGCCCCGCGCGATGCCCCCTAAGTGAGCTCTGACATTTTCCAAGAGAGCGATGTACAGGATCATCTCTGACCAGAATTCAACCTGCATCATCCATGCCTCTCCTTCTGTCAACTCCACCATTCCTAAGAACTTCATTCTCTAAAGAATGGTCACTTTGCAATCAGAGCACCTGCTCGTATTCAGACTCCGGTGCTAATGCACTGAACCCTACCCGGGCACGCTTAGCGTCCTCCTTGACTTCTTCATATAGGCTCTTGCTCCATTCATCATCATCTGGAAGCAGATCTGGGGATAGAGAAACAACTAAATACAGAGTCTGGCTCTGGCAAAAACAAAGTGGCTAAAATATGCAAGCCCACAATGCAAGCTCCTAAATTCTGAGAGCTTCTATTGCTTCTACATTACCCTCTAGCTTATCTAAGAGGAGCATTGAATCATTGCAGGGCCGTGCCAGCATTTGTTGAAATTCCCTCTAGCCATGGGCTGCCTGATTGTCTGATTCCACTGTAGAGCTGTTACGCCCTTGTGCTTGCTGTCTTCTCTCACGACTGTCGTGTGGGTTTCGTCAGTGGAAATGGGTATATATTGCTTTATGTTAATTGCCATGAGTTTGCTTGAAAACTTTGATCTATGATTTTCTCCTATTGAATCCTGATGCTGTTATGGAGGATTTGAATATGTTCCATCCTCGTGGCAGAGACTAATGCTTACAGGTCCATCTGTCCTGTAACTGTGGCAAGAGCAGGCCGCTCAACTTATCAGAGATGTAGTCTTGTAGACTTGCAGAGAAGGGTGAAAATGAACACTGGCTTGGGATGCATATCCATGAATTCCATGTATATGGTAGTAGTCATCTAATGTTAAGCTGTCCTTTCAAAAAAAAAATCTAATGTTAAGCAGCTGCAGTTAGCCTTGGTTGTCAGTTTGTCACCAGACATTGCTCACATACTTCGTGCTTATACTACTACTATATTTAACAAGTTATTAGAACAACCCATACAATAGCAATCTAGCTTAATCCACAACTTCCCATCAATCAAGAAAAGTGGCAATTGACAGGCCACGATCAAGGAGTACAAAAGGTGGATAACACAATACAGAGAAACCATGTACTGATCTACTGACCATGTATACATGGAAACCAACCTATAGATGTCAGGAAAAAAATCAGCTCTAAGCAACAGCAGCTTCACCAGCGTCAGCAGGCCAACTCATAATCCCAGCATGTGTGAGTAAGGCCCAGAGAAGTGTTATCAGCTCGCCGCCCCGCGCAATGGCACCCAAGTGACCTCTAACATTTTCCGAGGGAGCGATATACAGGATCATCTCTGACCAGAATTCGGCTAGCATCATCCATGCCTCCCATTCTGTCAACTCCACCAATTGCTCTGCGAGCCTCACACCATTCCTGAGAATTTCATTGTCTCTAGAACTTAGCAATTGGAGCACCTGCTCATATTCAGACTCCGGTGCCAATGCACTGAACCCCACCAGGGCAGACTTAGCAACCTTCTTGACTGTCTCATAGAGGCTCTTGCTCCATTCATCATCATCTGGAAGCAGATCTGGGGACCAGGCCATTAGGTATGTGCAGTACCGTGAAAGGTGAGTAGCAGTAACCTTGTGATTGAAATTGGCTTGAAAACCTTGTTCTTGACCATCTTGGTATGCTGGATGATCTAACTCAAGGATGCATGTGGCGATGTGCCATGTAAGTATAGTCTCAGACAATGACAATGATTTCAGGTCGTCCGATTAATCGCGATTAATCGTCCAGGTCGCTCCTAGGATTCGATTAGGAGGTCCGACTCGATTAGTTCGACCAGAAAGCTGGTCGTCCGATTAATCGTCGATTAA
>Ga0182004_10001190_pt1 | contig 18547 bp, 17 predicted proteins | sample Sormic07211540_1_FD_120479 | JGI IMG/M metagenome (GOLD analysis project Ga0182004, IMG submission 120479) | Endophyte microbial communities from Sorghum bicolor roots, Mead, Nebraska, USA - 072115-40_1 MetaG | ecosystem: Host-associated > Plants > Roots > Unclassified | place: USA: Nebraska...
AAAAAAAAAAAAAAAAAAAAACAAAAAAAAGGGTTTTTTTTTTAAAAAAAAAAATTTTTTAAAATTTTTTTTGCCCCAAAAGGGGGGGGCCACCAAAAACACCCCCCCCCCCCCCCCCGCTTGAGTCCGCCAATGCATATGTGCATATAAAATCTTCTTTCTACATGTACAATTTAAAAGGAATGTCAAACTTGCAAAACTTATGGTTGTATTTCTCTATTTTTTTAGAGATGAACATTATCTTGATATTGCAATTCTTTTTTTTAACAACCTAGTATCAACATAGTAGCATATCTGCATATGGATATTTACTTGTTTGATTAACAACTGATCCACATCCCCTTTAATTTGCTATAGTTGATTTTGTAGTCTCTTGTATTCCATATTTTATAACGACAATGTTCGAGACATACCTCGGTTTCTTAGTCCGGGTGACTTCGACTGAACAAGTAATGGATGGAGGGAGAAGCAATGATAGTGGCTAAGCAATGGGATTAAGGAAGGACTTCGAGTGTTGGGTGGAGCAGGGGTGGTAGTGTCACCACGATGGGATTAGGGCCAGGGGAGGATAGGATTGATGTAGCGACATTGGGAGCCATTGGTCCTTAGTTGAGGAAGAAAACATGATCTACTCCCTCTGTCCCAAAATACATGATGTCTCAAAAAAATTTGACGTTATAGTTTTGCATGGGCCACACACACCTGCTCCACTAGTCATCTGTCAAATCGTTGTCGCCGGTGGTAGTGGAAACGTGACATCTGGATGGGAGGTGCATTGCATAATGTGGAATGTTTGTCCGGTGGATGTGTGTGGCATGAGAGCAAGCATCGTATTGAATGAGCATGTCAAGGAAAATAGACAAATGATAAATTTATAGGGATAGCCAGGTCTTCTATCTGTAACCTTAGTGAGTGCTACATTTGCTATAACGTCTTTCATTACGGGACAGAGGGAGTAACCATTAAGCTACCAATGGTTGCTTAGGAACAACAAGCATGTAGGGTAAGGGGATAGAGGGGGGAGGTGAAAGGTTCTTGGTTTACCACACAATAAATTTTATGCACCATCGCTGCCACACCATCGCTGCCATGTTTGTCATGGATACTATGTTATGAATATAATCGTTTTCAACTTATATTGCTTCGTTATTGTAAAAAAAAAACTTATATTGCTTCGTTTTCAGGAAAAAAAAATCCACGATTCTTTTATTGCATTAAAATTTTGATGTTAAACGTGGTATATGTTTATTCTATGGTGGTTTACGTGTCTTCTTAATCTAAAAGCACTTTTGGTTTTATCTAAAAATGATGGCTTACGTGTCAACTTATATTGCATCATAAAAAAAACACGTCGTTGCCAGGCTGGCCTTTTCAGATCGCGTACGGGTCTACGTGTCATCGTGTCAGGGTTGTTTGATGGTTTTGCGCTGGGAATCTGCGTCACTACCGAGACGGCCTGGACACACGCAAAAAGCACTCGCACAGCTCCTCCGCGCCCCCTTTCCCCCGTCGGCCGATTTCCTCAATCCAGCCTCGAATCTGTGATACGACGAGGCGACGGAGAGCCGAATCGCGCCGCACTGTAGGGAGAGGCTTCTGCAAGGTTTTGGAGAGGGGCGATGGAGGCGCCGAGCAACGGCGGGCTGCTGTACCACGAGGTTCAGGAGGGGAAGCTCTGCGCCGTGCACTGCGTCAACACCGCCCTGCAGGGCCCCTTCTTCTCCGAGTTCGACCTCGCCGCGCTCGCCGCCGACCTCGATCAGCGGGAGCGCCTGGTGATGCTCGAGGGCTCCCGAAGCCCCGGCGTGGCCAACCCTGCCGCAGGGGACTTCTTCGCGGAGGGCGAGGGATCCCACAACGTCTCCCTCGGCGGCGATTTCAGCATCCAGGTTAGTCCAGGCCCTCCAGGTCCAGGCTTCGTGGAGATTATCCTTTTAGGTTCCTTGGGCTCGGTTAGATCGACCGATGCGTAGATCACAGCTTCTTCCGTGGAATCCGTTACAAGTTGGTTGCCTGTTAAGATCGTTGCTTAGAATTTAGGGGATTTTTTTTGCGCGAGCATTGCTGTTTGGAGTCGTCGATTGCCTTCTAGTCTAGTCGAAGATTCTAGGTTATGGATTTGCTAACAACGAACAGAGTTACTTGAAGCAGACAAATTAGCAGGGTTTAGCTTGTATATAGAATAAAAGAAAGTTGGTAGTCAATGCATCATCCCAGTCATGTGAAGGAATGCTTATCAAGTGATTGCATGATTAGAGACACTCTCCTTGAACATAGATGATGCAATCCTACTCCAATCCTAATGGTACTTAGGCAACCTCCTGCATTCATAATCATCTCTGTCAGATGTGAAAGGGGTTTCTGAGGGATAAACAGTACTTCTTGTCTTTGGCACTCAAATAACTGCATTAAAATTTGCATGATTCTCTGCAGGTGATTTGATATAGGATTGTACTTCTTTTTCCCCCTTTTTTTGGTGCATTACTGGAAAGTTTAGATGTAGTTATTTCCTGTATAAACAATAGCAAACGTCGTCACAGTGGTTTGTACCAGTTTACGCTACGTAGTTGGCTTGCACCAATGCATGTGCATGCATGCTATGGTAACGTATTCTGTTGTCGTTACACTGTCCAAAATTATATAAGTGATGTACATATTCAAGAGTTTATCTGGCTAATGTTAGCTTGATTTTTGTCGTGTACTCAATTGCTGACGTTAAATGAATTCAGTTTCTTACAGTTTATATCAATTGACTGAAGTTGTTCTTTAATTTGAATCAGGAATATGATCAACCTTGGTAGCGGTGTTAAGGTTTTTTTTTTGATAACTGGTGTTAAGGTTAGAAGCTTTAAGGTTTTAAATGTGTTTTCTATTTAATCTGCTCCATAAACAATTAAGGGTGTACCCAGTGCAGAGACCTCCCACTCTGTGCTGGGTCTGGGCAAGGGTGTCAGTGGCTAGCCTTACCCTCGCCTGTGCAATGTGAGGAGACCGTGACTCGAACCCGGGACCTTCCGGTCACAGGCGGTAAGACTCTACCGCTTGCACCAGGCCCGCCCTTCCTGCCCCATAAACAATTGTGGAAAGAAAACTCGATGGACGTCTGGATTCTGAAAAGTTTCATAAGTTGCTAAAATCCAGATGATTGCATTTTTCCTCAAAAAAAAAATCCAGATGATTGCATAGCCATCGGTGTTACCAGAGACCCATTTAGCCATGTCCTTTCCTTTTTTTTTTGGCTAAGTCGGCCATGTTGGATTCCGACACCCACCATTGGATTCAAAGTGGTATGTGGTGTGTTCCTAATAATTTGCCAAATTGGACACTGGCAGACACTATTGTTGTGTGATGGTGAAATAAGATATGTATTTTTGCTTCAAATCTGTTGTAAATCCACATATAGAAATATACACATTTTTTAATTCTGCTAAGCACATTAAGACAAATGTTGTAATGACACGGAAGAAATAAAATATGGTGTACATTCTGAGCCAATTAATTGGTGAAGGTTGTAAAGTTGGCTGAGGCCGAGTTTATGGGTTAAGGCTTCCCCCCGACCAAGTATTTACTGCTGTTATATTAACAGAGGGGGGGGGGGAGGAGGGGGCTTGGTGCTGCTGGTGGGGGTACAGACCGCCCCCACAGTATTAGGCGCCTACCGGACCTGGTCCGTGCGGCACTCAAGGTGCACACACGGTGCACAGGTCGGACCAGACTTGACAGGAGAAGATTCCAGTCCCTGACCGAGTAAACTCCCCGAACCCTGACTACTGCAGCGAGGTTTTTTTACTAGACCAACTGGACTAGCATCCTTTGGCTCCTAATTTTTTTTCTTACTGCTGCACGTTCGAGAGAAAAATGCAAGGAGGGACTTTTGAGCCAATAGTACAGCCAGAGTAGCCTTTTGATGGCTGGTGCCCTTCACTTGTCCCGTACTCTAGCAAAGAGCCATGTTGTCACTGCAATAGGGACAAATAGAAACTATGGAAGGAAAAGAATGCTGCTGTAGATGAAACACATCCGTGTCAGTCATAAAATGATGAATCTGAGCACAAATAGCAGTGAATAGACCACTGTTTTGCATGTTGCTGATATTTGGATGTTTCACGCATTTTTATTTTAATTTGGTGTTTTGTGCATATCTCCATCAAGTTATTAAGATGACACTAATTTGCTGTGAATATGCTTTAATACTGTCCTGATATGGCACTTTGCAATATGGAGGCATTCCAGTTCCTTTAAAGTTTTCTCCTAAAGCCACCAAACATATGCAACAATTAGCTAGTTCCCCTTTTTCTTCATTGAATCATGTTTGTCTTTGCATTGTATAACTGCAGCATCCTGGTCAGACCCTCTGATTATCACTTTACACATTTGGATGTGAATTGGGGCAAAGATTATTAGGAATTCATTAAGTATTAATTTCTAACCCAAAGCTGCAAGATTTTGGTAGTGGGTCCTGCCACTCTCAGAGAATGGGTAAATATTTTAGAAATTGAAAGTACATTTTTTTAAAGAAGGTGCACATTAGACCTGAATTTGGACAGATGGGGCGCGGTTATACGTTGAAGTACACAAATTGTGATTCTTCACTTTGTTTGTCTCAGCCTTTATACTTACATTTGATCTGAACAGTTTTCCCTCTTAGAGGAGCATCATCTATGCTTGTATCTTTGCAATGAATCTGGAATGCCGTCAGCATTGTCTATTGCTTTTATTCATGTCCACATGTAGAGTTCATATGTTCCGTCATTAACTGTAACTCAACCGAATATGGTACCAGTCTATTACACAGATAGCTCTTATTCATTTCTTCTAATAGGTTTCTTCTAACAGGTTTTGCAGAAGGCGCTGGAGGTTTGGGACCTCCAAGTTATCCCCCTTGATTCCCCAGCTGCAGGGTCGTCCCTATTTGACCCTGAGCAGGAGGTTGCTTTCATTTGCCACCTGCAGGACCACTGGTTTTGCATCAGGAAGGTGAATGGGGAGTGGTATAACTTTAATAGTCTCTATCCAGCTCCCGAGCACCTGTCAAAGTTTTACCTCTCAGCTTTCATTGACACCCTGAAGGGGTCAGGCTGGAGTATCTTTGCAGTTAGAGGCAATTTCCCCAAGGAGTGCCCTATGGCAACTGAAGGGTCTAACGGTTTTGGTCAATGGCTTACCCCTGATGACGCCCAGAAGATAACAGCTTCCTGTAACCAGGTGCAAACACCCACTCAGCAGCCCCCTCTACTTGGTGAACAATCAGAAGGGATGAGTGAAATGGACATGATTGCAGCGCAGCAAGAAGAGGCTGATCTGAATGCTGCTATAGCTGCTAGCTTGATGGACAGTGGGGGTCCATTTGCCAGCTATAATGCAGTTCAAGGATCCAGCAATTCACAAGATGCTCCTGCTACTGAAGCAGCTCCAAGTAAAGATAATAACCAGGAAGAAGCTGCTAAATCTGAGCCGAGTGCACCTCCCTGTGAGGACACTCAGGAGTTGGCTTCAGGAAGTGACACCAAAAGGGAGGTTTCTTCTGTAGAGGAGAAAGGATCAGCGAAAGAAGAATAGGCTGGCACTTCTGATCAGTCTGTAACTGAGTTAGACTATACAAACAGAAACTGCCCTCCATTTCAGTGGAGTTATGCTTTTTTTAGTTCCAAACGCCGTATACAAAATGCATAGTCTGAATTGAATGGGTTTTAAAACTTTTAACTGGTGTAACTGTTATGTGCGAACTGCATAGAGACTAGAGTCGCGGTTTTGAACCCCTTTTTTCTGTCCTTTTTCATGTGTGTCAACTTATGCTGGATCTCCCTTCACACTACAGCTTGATCCTTTGTTTGGATGTAGTTGGATTCGTCTTAATTCACCTATGTTGGGTGCATTGGAGTGAAACTTCCTGAACTAAATTTTACCCAATCCACCCTAAGGTGAATCCGACAATATCTAAACAAAGCTCGATGGTGAATGCTCATGTTCTTGTTGTGTCGTCGTTGCAGCCATGAATTACCGAGTCAAGAGCTTGTTTCTACAGGTGTTACCTTTGTCAATTCTTGCAGTTTGTGCCAAGACACAAAGTCATGAACCGGTGGTGGAGCGCATGTAACATGCTTGATTTTGGGCTGAATCGATGACGGGAATACCTTTTAAGCGTCAGCCAAATGCTATATTAACTCAGATGCACATGCACAATCCCCTAGCTTTTTTTTTAAAAAAAATCTGTCGTTAGATTCACTTGTACTACTACCAATGAACCAGATCAGTAAGCACGCATTGCTCATTGCCTGTTGCTCCTCGTCTCTTGGCTGTTGGCCTTTGCACTCACCTACCATAGCCTGAGCCGGAAGGAGGCCGTCCCGTCGGTTTTGTCCGGCTTTGCCGAAAGGCGAGGCCGCCCGTGTTGTCATCTGGCCCGTTTTGTCATTCTTTGGGGTCAGGTCAGATACGACGGTGTTGCTGACGAAGTATCTGTGCCGCTGTGGGGCCCCACGCCACGCTAGCGCCTCTTTTTCTTTCCACCCAATTTTCTCCGCCTTGCAATTTTCCAAAATTTCCAGCTCGACAAGTTGGACCTAACGAGATCAGTCCAGTAGCTGCCATTCATCCACTCCACGCTCTTCTTGCTTGCCTGTCCCCTTTCCCTTTTCCCATCGGAGGAGAGATCCGTCCTGCGGTGGCGGTGCCGTACGATGGACTCCCCCTGCCAAAGCTGCCGGCTGTTTGGTGCCCAGAGATCGCCGCACGACCTCCTCGGCGGCGGCGCCGGTGAGTCCTCCTCGACCCTTTTTTTGATCGATACGATGTCGTTAGGCTCTCTCTCTCTCTCTCTCTCTCTCTCTGCATTTCGCGTTTGGATTCTGAGAGCGTGGCGTGGGAGCTTTTCTGTGGGCGCAGTGGCGGATGTGGTGCTGTGGAGGAGGAAGGAGCTGGCCGGCGGGATGCTGGCGGCCGTGGTGGCGTCATGGGCGCTCTTCTACTGCGTGCCCGGCAACACGCTGCTCTCCTTCGTGTCCCAGGTGCTCATGATCCTGCTCACCGTCCTCTTCGTCTGGGCCAAGGCTGCGCAGCTGCTCAACAGGTGATTCTGGTTTGATCTCTCACCCATTGGTGGAACAACCACTGTGGCTGATTCGTTTTGTGTGGATGCTAGTGCTAGCTAGCATGGTAATTGGTAAAGATTGTTGAAGTTCTAATCCGTGGTGGCATGTTAGAGCTAATGAAATTCTTTGGCCTTAGCCTTGGTTCAACAGCCCTTACCATTTTGATAGGGTTGCTTAATTGCTGCAGCGGCGAATGGCCGAATGTATTAGTCAAGTACTCTGTTAGCAGTTGACATTCACATAAGGGTTTGCTTACATTTTAGCTTCTGAGTGAAATTTAACATTGTTGTGCAATACCACGATCCTTGTTGCAAAAACAAAGCAAATGTCAGGGATACACCAAAAATGAAAAGAATATGTTGTACAGTTGCTTTTGCTCTTAGATAGTAATTATAATTCATTGTTTGTACCAACTCTAAATGCAAAAAAAACCTATGCAGGGCACCTCCACCTATTCCATTGATGAAAATTTCTGACGAGTCAATGAGTGAAGCAGCAGAAATAGTTGGTAGCTTCATGAATAAGGTGCTCAAGGATTTTGAAAACATTGCACTTGGAAAGGATTCCAGCCTCTTCTACAAGGTGGCTTTTGTGTTGTTGCTGACCTCCATAGTTGGCCGACTGACTGATCTTATCACTTTGGTATATACAAGTAAGTTGTTCTACTGTTTTACATTTCTTATGAGCTAAGAACCACTCTGCATCTTCAGAAGAACCTCCTTATCATCAGATCACTTACAATTACACTGAAAATCTGTGCTGTTAACATTGCAAAATGGCATAAGTATGGAAACAGAGGCAATGCTCACACTATCACTTCGTTTGATAGAACAGCAGGATGTTTCTAGTTTCACAAAAAGTTCCATTCAAAATGAGTATCTTGTCAGAAGTTCTGCACTAGTGCTGCTGAATGTAATCCAAGGATACATAAGCATGAGGGTATGACGGGCTGCATTGTATCTACTTTGATCATACTAGCAGTGGACTGTAAGCATTCAACCCAATTTGAAAGTCCAATCGCTGCGTCCACATTCGTATTTGGAATGGCATGGAAAATCCTACAGAAAGGGGGAATCAATTTGGACACAAAAATGCTCTATTAATCTTGCTAGTCCATGTCGAATTGCTAAACTTTTTACTCCCTATTCTGTCAGGTGTTGTTATTGCTCTCACGGTCCCTGCATTGCTGGAGAAATCCGAAGAACACATTGTCAGGTCCTTCAAGAAAGCTTCTATATATGTTCAGGCATGTGGCAGAGCGTGCAAAGAGTATAAATGTAACATGACAAATATGATATCGGAAACGAAGAAGCTGCGTTGATGTCAATCTGTATTCGCTATGAAATTTTGACTCGTGTAATATGTTTCAGAGCGAAATAGTTTTGACTTTTGACATCAATCACAATCGTGATCTGTCTGTCTACATAATGTAGCCTTGGAGCTGCATTGCCTGCATGGAATGTTATATGGCTGGGAAATATTAGAATTTTAGCTTTGTGATGAAATAGTACTCCTTTTGCCAATCTTCTTCAGGTAGCTTCAAGGTAACTCGAGATCTATCACCTATGCTTGTACATAAACTCTCTCTTCCACTTAATTGAAAGCTAGAGCTCATGTCAGTTCCTTCAAAAAAAAAATCTTCACCTATGCTACCAATAAATAAAATGTTCAAATGTTGACCATGAATCCTTGGTACCTCGCCATCCTCTGCTGAGGGCATGGGCTGCTTCACGAATGGACGGGCCAACAGGCTAATGCACGGGTGCATGACTGGGCCGGGCCACACTAGAGAGGAGTGGGCTAGGCCAGATGGGCTGCTCAGAAACTGAGTCATTAATGGGCTTTTAAGGGAAAGGCAAAGGGAAGGGAAATAGGCCTCCCAAACCTGGCAGCTATGGAGACGGTTTTCAAGGCAGAAGAAATGTATAAAGAAGGACAACAAACCAGTGGGGCCGGATAAAGAACAAGATCAGAGTCAGGAGTCCCAAGATGCTTCCATGGAGGACCTCATCAGCGGCAAAAAAAAAAAAAAAAAAAAAAGCAGAGGAAAAAAAAAAAAAAAAAAAAAAAAAAAGAAAAAAGAGACCCAAAAAAATACCAAGGAGGACCTAAAAAAGGAAAAAAAAAAAAAAAAAAAAAACAGCGGTTGCTAAAATTAAAACATTAGATTAGAGAAGCAGCATGAAGAGGATACCAAAGGCTTGGAGAAAATTAGAGACCGGTCAGGACCAAAATGAAGAGAAAGTGCTGTTCAACTAGCACTAAAAAAGTTATTCCTGGTAGAAAAGACTCAGGTCTTGTTTAGATTTAGAACACGGGATTTTTTCTATGTTTCTTTATTTTTTGTGAAAATGATCTAATTCATGTGAAATTCTTCTGCTCCAAACAGGCTCCAGCATGATGTGATCATTCCTTGGGCAGTCAGGCTTGGTTGGATTCTAGCCCGATTGTGAAAAAACTAACGGAAAAAATAATTGGCTTGAGCCTACCCTAAAACCTTGACCCAAGCCCGCTTGCGGCACACTACGAGCTGACCTAATGACCCACCATTGCGCCATGCGTTGCTCCACGAGCTCCACTGTCATGGGCCACCGCTATCGCTCCGTGCCGCCGCCTGTCTTCTAGACAATAGCGGTTGTATGTTGTTGACCATTCATAATTCAAGTTCCAAGCAGCTTGAAATTCAATTCATTGCACTTGTGCTACAATAAATGTGATTTCTTATTTTAAATGGATAGATCTACTTATCAAAATTTTAAAATTATTTGTTTCCCTACATTTTTATGCATTTTCATACATTAGGTAAACTTTAGATAGTTAGGAAAAATATCTTTTAACTCGGTCATTAAGAATTTTTAGATAATGGAATAAATACCTCAGCGCCTCTATATATCTAGTAGAAGATGTACACAACAACCTAGCCACTGAGAGTGGCAGGCAAGGCGGGTCCACTGCACAAGGCAAAATCAACCTGAGTGGGGTCAGGGTGTCACGCAATGTTAAACTTGATCAAATGCTAGGTTAGGATGGATTTGGATCAGCAGGAAAATATTTGTTCCGAGGTCAATGTGGCACACTAATTAGTTAGGTCAAACTATTTCTCGGCTTTTCCTACTTTGAATTCAGGTTTTTTAGGTTGCGGTTGGATCATGTGTCGAAATTTATGACCTAAACCCAGGTCATGTTATTTGAGCCGCTATGCAACGTGCTTGTGGCAGACTGGCGGTTGCTGAAACTGTGCCCATTCACCGAGGGCTGAGTGGCTGACGCTCCCCCACCCGAGAGCCCAAGAACCACCGTCCTCCTGAGTCCTGAGCCCTGATCAACCTGCTGATGGCTTCAGCATATGCGCTTGAATGCTTGATGTTGTTGCCTTGTTGGACGTGGTCGAACGCCACCGGCACGCGGAAGTACTGCAGTGGCCGGGCGAGTGCTCGTCTGCCCCCGTAGTCCCGTGCCTCCGAACAGTGGCGTGTTGTGGCTTTTGGCAAGCCAAGCCGCCGTGAGCGAGGACAGGTTCAGGTCACCAGCAGCTTTCGTGCGCGGCAGTGCTAGAGCTAAGACCTCACGTTCTCGTCAGGTCCGGTCCGGCTCGGATCGGATGCTTTGCTTCGCGTCGTGCTGCCCGTGACCAGGCTGACGTTGCGGAGCACCGGCAGCCAGCGCGCTCCGGCGCGTGCTCTGATGGCAGTGAGCAGACGCCGGCGTGGAAAATGGATTGTTCGGTCACGGGGGGGCGTCTGGTACTGCGCCAGACTTGCAGTTGCCGTATAGGTGTATAGTATAGTATAGCTAGCCCTCAGGACTGCCGGGCGCTGGGCACAGAAATTAGGTCGCTACATATTCACAGACGTTGCCACGAGAATCCTGTCCGCGTCGCGCTAATTGGGCTCGATGGCGAACAAACGTTGACGCGGAAAAAGGAGTAGTGCTCCTTGCGTACGTCTCCATTTGGTCCCTAACATTGGCGCGCACCTAATGTATCCCGTGGTGCCTAGCTGAGGAGTACAGTATATATGGTATGCGCACAGAATATAATTAAATTAATAGGACCACCATCCAACCGTATCGCAAACTTGGAACGTGCGCGACCATCCACGTCTCACACAAGTAGTTAACAGCATTTGTATTGACCTGATCGTCTCCACAACGACAGGCAGCATATCACACACACAATATAGCACGTCGCTCTTCAAGTCTTGATCGAACAAATGAGGAGCGGCCGTCTTCGTAACCGTGTGCCATAAATTCTGGATTCTTTGCTGAGCTGTGGTCGTTCTGACAAGTCGACAGCCCTCACTGTGGCCACTGGCCAAACAAAAAAAAAAGGAAAAGAAAACAGAGCAGAGGATATCAGTGCTCAATAATCAGCACCGTGGTGCCATAACATGATAAGCCATGTTTGTTCACGACCACCAAGCAAACAAAAGAATCCGAAGCAAAGTGCGCGTTAACCTGATTAGACTAGAACCCGACGTGGCGGCCACGCACGCGCCATCTCCGTTCGGTAGATTCCCACTTTGGGATGTGATGGGATGTTTGGCCTTGATCGGCCTGATGATGCCCTGACCCATGGACACAACAGTCACACAAACGACAACACCTGGCTCTTCAGTCTTCACACACCGGCAATCATTGTTGACGAAACATTCAGCCTGAAAACCAAAAGGTTCTCAAGATTCTCCGTCACATCGAATCTTGTGGTACATGCATGAAATATTAAATATAGACAAAAACAAAAACTAATTACATAGTTTAGCTATAAATCACGAGACGAATCTTTTGATCCTAGTTAATCTATGATTGGCTCTCTGGTCCGTGGAGATTCGCCGTACCGTACGTGTCCATGTGCTCCGGTCCGGCATACAACTGCTCACTGCCGGGTTAACTGGGTTAATTAGATCATGATCGCTCGATGAGACGCAGCATGTGGTAAGCTAAGTAGCAGACACAGACATGAAACGATAGGATTAGCTAGTCACCAATCACTGTTACTTACGAATTCCCGGACCTGCACGGTGTTTCGTCCTCCGTGTATATCCGGGTGATGTGAACAAGCGGGAGACGAGAGCAAAAGCAAACTAGAACTAGGAGAAGTCTTGGGCATCGCATCGATGGAAGCCCTGTGGGCGCTCGAGCGTGTACGCGTCGTTAGGCTGCTCCCGTGGTCATGGACGTGGCGCGCTACGTGCCTAGCTGACTTTTTCAACGGTACGGTGCTGGGAGAGAATAGTCAAGCCGTTGACACGGCGATGCATAAAATGCCGGTGTTTTATTTACTCGAGCGGGGCTACGTCAAAGCGGGAGAAAGCTCGGTCAGCGCGTCGTCACTCGCACTAACACAGGTTTTTAAAAGTTAGCGTTTGCACCACAACTCGTCACATCAGTTGTCCCTACCTACCGAATGGTCAGTGTTTTCAGTTAAAGGAAGGAATCAGGCGCGCTAGCACTAACACGTACCACCTCATCAGGACCACGCCTCCGTCCACTGACAGTGCGGAATTAAGCGCGACAAATCACAGTACCGCATTAAGCACTGCACCTGCACTGTATATTAGCTCTGGTCAGGGAAGCTTCGATCCGTACGGGGACCTGTTTGCATCCAAAAGGGCAAAAGCTACTTTCACGGATCAGCTGTAGTGTAGCGCGTGCAGCACTCACTCCCTGCCTGGCTGCATGTTCGCTTCACGTGTCCTGTGCTGATCGACCATACCGATTTGCCTCTAACGACGAGTCCTGATCCGACCATTATTATTCTTATATATATTCTAGAACACATGCTCAAGCATGGCGAATTTCAGGGGGGAAACAAAAGGGAGAAAAAAAGAAAAGAACCAGATGCCCACTGGGTACCGGGAATTCGAACACGTAGCACACCGCGCGCGCAGTGCGCCGAATGATTGCGATTGCGTCCTCCGCGATCCCGTCCTCGGCTGCGCTACACCACCCGCACCCGTCACACCCGCAACAAAAAGAGATCCGGGACGGGCCGGGAAAGCGAGCCGCGCGGTGTGATCGCGCCAGCAAACATGGCACAGCGGAGGCGGCAACGACACCCCAATCGTGAAGGAGGCCGAGGCGCCGAGCTGAGCCGAACCACCAGTGGTGGGAGACTGGGAGGGCACGCACGACTCGTCGTGCAAACTGCAAACCACCACCCACCTCGCCCCCACGTTCCCTTTTACGTGCCGCCCTGGCGCGGCGCAGACGTGCGCGTCCTCCTCCTCCCGCTCCCGTCCAGCGCGGTTGCCCATCGAAGCGGCCAAGAGGCAGCGCGCCAAACCACCTGCGCACGCACCTCGCGGCTCCTTCTGCTCCCTTGTGCATGATCACCTTGTCTAAACCAACCAAGCCGCTTTGGCCATGGTCGCGTCGTCGTCGTCCACAGCATCAGCACCCTCGCCCTGCAGCTGCAGCCCGGTGACGTCCGGCGCGCACCGCCGCCGCCTCACGGACGCCGCCGCGGCCGTTGACTACTTCGTCGTCCCGTGCGACGACGACAGCGACGACGGCCGCGGTGGCCACGGCGCCGGCGCCGGCGCGGCGCGGGTGAAGGCTCTGTTCTTCGCGCGGAGGGCCAGCGGCGGCAAGCGGGTGCCCGTGGTCGACCAGGCCTGGGTGCGGAACGCGGTGGCGTGCCTGCTCGGCGTCGCCGTCGTCGTCGGCCTCGTCATGAGCTCGCGCCGCGGCGCCACTACCGGCGCGGAGGGGAGGCTCGTTCGCAGGGTGGACGCCGAGGTGCTGCGGTGGAGGGAGGAGAACCTCACCGCCGTCGCTCGCCGCCCGCCCGACCCGCCGGTGCGTAGCTCTATACTCCTCGCCCGTTGACTGTTTCGTTTATTCTTCGTACTGCCATGACATGCACCACTAGAGTCGAGTCTAGAGGCTGCCAGTTATTGTTAGCATTAGCATGCATGTTGATCACACTTTACTCGCGGCTTTCAAAGCTCTGCATGGACCTAGAAACCATTCGAACGTGCCGAGTTAAAAGGATCCAAGCCAAGTCGGCGACTGGAGGCAATCTTCGTGGACTGGGTCTGGGTGGGGGTATGCGACGAAGAAACACGAGAAGTTTCATTCATGGCGGGCAGGGCGGGCGCGTCGTTTTTGTATGTAGTTGCCGTTTTTTTGTTTCTTTGTTATGGAACCAGACATTCAGACTGGATGCCGAAGACATTTCAGAGGCTGCCCGATTCAGGAAGGAGTCCAAGGTCGCCGTCCCGTACGTGTCCTCTTCAGAAGAGAAGAGCAAGCGCCAGCTCTTTGGCACATCGCTATTTCTTCCTTCCTGTGTAGTTAGATTGTTTGCCAATCGTAGGGAAATTCAATTGGAAGAGTGATACTCAGACCGTGTGGTACGGGTCACTAACAAGGTGCTTCCAAAGGGTTGACGTTGATGTTCTCGACACACAACATTAGGATTAGGATAGCGCCGCATCACAAACACACTCTGAAAATTCACACGGAAAATCGAACACTGTGAAAATTCACGCTGGAGGGCCTCCCCTCGTGACCACACAAAACAATACTTAGAGCAACTACAACAGTTTGCTAAAAGTATTTGACATTCTATGATTTTTACCAAAACCATAAAAAACAGCCTCCAACAAATTAGCAAAACTACTTGACAATTTTGTGAGCTTGGCAAAATTCCCTCTTCACTTGGCAAATATGTCAAGTCCTCCATAGCTTGGCATCACGTGTATCCCAATTTGCCAACTAGTTTTGTCAACTTGTTGGAAGCTTAATTTTATGATTTTGGCAAAAATCATAAGATGCCAAGTTCTTTTGCCAAGCCCAAATAGCAAACTGTTGAAGAAGACTTCTTTTTTTACTTGACATTTGGTTTTGAAACTTGGCAAAACTATAGATTTGCCAAATGAGTTTTAGCAAACTGCTGGAGTTGCTCGAGCAACTCCAACAGCTTAATTATTCTTATTGTGGAGACTATTTTAGAATTTATATAACAAAAAGTAGGCTTCAACAAATATGCTATCTAGTTTTGTAAAATAGAAAGTTAGTTATTCCTTAATTTTCGGTGGCCATATTTAGTCAACTACTTACACTGGCTATCTGATTTTGTAAAATAGCAAAAGTGTTGTAGACTTCTTTTTTTTAAAAAAAATTATTTTATGAAATGGCTAAACAATAAAATTTGACTACTAATTTTAGCCAAACTCTTGGAATTGCTCTTATAGACCACAAGTTAAATCGTAGGGACATGTGTATCACACAAATTCACATTTACAGAAAGGGAAATACTTCACCTACATTTGTACAACTCCTGTACAATCACATGCGTCTTGGCAAGTGAACCAGTATATATTTGAGTGTTTTTCGGCCATTTATCTCCTGGTTTTCCGTTGGTTGAGAACGAGTTGTAAAAATCAGTCCTCGCAAAGGATTTCCACAAATGAGGCGTACGTACAGCGGAGCCTTTTGCAGAACAGTCAGATGATAAGCACACCAGGAAGCTACTACAATGACGATAGTGACATCATGAGACTACAGACAAGTTGTCATTTGACAGTCAAGACTGATATCTAGACCAGATAATAAAAGAATTTTGGCGGTTCCTAGCGCTAATCTAAACCTTATTAAGCCTCCAAAAATTTCTACATGGATCTTCAAAAAAAGAAGAAAGAGAGACAAAAATGAATGGACATAAAGTGAGAGTTCACATCAATCGATCCTATCCCCACAAAGTGCTAGTGCTTGTATGACTAGTACACGGGTAAGAAAGAGTTCCTTGTTCATTGGACAATATACGAAGCACAAACTCCTACCTGTCGCCTAACTAAAACCACCATAGACCTGCGAATAAAGGAATAGAATGAATTTTATTAGATACTGATGCTTCTAATTTACATGCTTGAGAGCTTCTACTTTTATGGAATTGACGCGAGATTTTATTAGATACTGATGCTCCTAATTTTATGCTGAAATTTTGTTTTGGAATCCAACAGATGACCCAGATATGGATAAAACCAGATAGTGAGGGTTACACAAAATGCATTGAACGCCCAAAAAATCGTTACAGTGAGCTCATCTGCCCCATCTTCCTTCATTTTAACATTACTTCTAAGTAACAATAGTCTTAACTGAGTGCCTACATTTGGGCAACACTTGCTCTGCTTTTTCAGGAACCAACAGTACAACCACTGGCTATATAATTGCTGAAGCCAATGGTGGACTTAACCAAATGAGACTGGGAGTATGTTTTCAATGATATTAAAAAACGTGAATACAGGAAAATGCCTTTCAAGCTCACATGCATTCCTTCAAAATCATTGTTGCAGATAAGTGATATGGTTGCAGTTGCTAAGCTCATGAATGCCACCCTAGTAATCCCTACCCTGGACCATAAATCATTCTGGACTGATCCAAGGTCCTTCTCTTTGAACCAGTACAGCAAGAAATCTATACAATTTTTTTTTGAAAGATCCGGTTACCCGGCTTTGATTAATAATAAGAAGAAATCCATACACTCTTTTGAGACTGATGTTTTGGCTTGACATGCAGTGATTTCAAAGATATATTTGATGTGCAACACTTCAAGGAAACTTTAGAAGATGACATCATGATTGTGGATTCCTTGCCGCCAGATTTCAAAAGATTGAAACCCTATATTAGAGCACCCAAATCCTGGGCCAGGGTATGAATCAACTACTTCCGGACTAATTGGTACTGAAGTTATATATCAGAAAAATTGAGCAGGCAGAAAAATGATGGTTTAATATTTTCTTTTCAGGCTTCTTATTACAGAGCTTTCACAAGGACACTGAAGAAGGCCAAAGTTGTGAAATTCACACATACAGATTCGCGTATTGTCAACAATGGTCTCCCTCCTTCTATCCAAAGACTCCGATGCCGTGCAAATTACGAGGCACTAAGATACAATCAAGAAATTGAAGAGCTAGGTAATACTCTAGTTGATAGACTGAGGAATGGATCCAACCATTATATCGCACTTCACTTAAGGTGACTGAAACTGCAATTGTCTAATAACAGGCTGACGACACTTTGTTGCTGAGGAACATGCAGATCAATGACACCAATGTTTTCTTCATTATAAACTGACAGGTATGAGAAGGACATGCTCTCATTCACTGGCTGCAGCCACAACCTAACATATCAAGAGGCAGAGGAACTGAGGGAAATGCGACTCAAGGTGCAGCATTGGAAAGAGAAGGAAATCAACAGTAAGGAGAGGCGACTCCAAGGAGGCTGCCCTATGACTCCTCGTGAAGCAGCTCTTTTCCTGAAAGCTATGGGTTATCCTTCCACCACAAAGATCTACATTGTATCAGGTGAAATATATGGTGTACATAGCATGGATGCATTAAAGGACGAATATCCAAATGTCTATACACATTATAGTCTGGCAACAGCAAATGAATTAGAGTCTCTCAAGCTGTACCAAAATAGATTAGCTGCTATAGACTACAATGTAGCCCTCCAGAGTGATGTTTTTGTGCATACATATGATGGAAATATGGCTAAAGCAGTTCAGGGACACAGAAGATATGAAGGATTCCGAAAGACCATTAACCCTGACAGGTAAATTTCTGGAATATTGTTTTGAGTATTCAGCTCTAAATCCAAAGTACTGATTTTTTTTACTGTCTATAGGCACAAGCTTGTTGAGCTCATTGACAAGCTTGATGAAGGGACAATAGATTGGACAGAGTTTGCAAGTGAAGTGAAGATGCATCATGAAAACAGGATTGGAGGTCCACGTCAGAGGTTGTCTGGTCGAAGTCCAAGGCATGAGGAGTATTTTTATGCAAATCCTCTTCCAGGGTGCTTGTGCAAAAGAAACACACAGGATCAAGTGGCATGAACTTACTCTACATATGAATAGACAGTTATCATACAGTGAGCTTTCCTCTGACTCATTGACATACACCAAACAGTGCAATTCCTGGTAAACTGACAGCAAAAGCACATGTTATTTTGCTACACAGATAAAATTTATGTAGTTTTCACAAGGAATAGGGAGGGAACACTCACTGAAATGTCCATGATTTGTTTATTCAAGTTTCAAAATAGAAGAGGCAAAGATATTCGAAGATATATGTCGTACCACAGAGTGTAGAATTAGCAGTTTTGAAGAGTTTTAGTGTATGTTTGTATTTAGTCCATAGTCTTTCTGTACAGCCTTATATCTTAACTTTATTCATTTTATTATGCACAGATTGGTGCGAATAATGTGTATGCACAATAATCATTAGCTACATATCACTCTTTTTGCGGACAAGCAATGAACTACGTGCTATAGCCTAGGCCTTGTTTACTTTCTCAAAAATTTTGCAAAATTTTTCAGATTCTCCGTCACATCAAATCTTTAGACGTATGCATGAAGTATTAAATATAGATAAAAATAAAAACTAATTGCACAGTTTGGTCGGAATTGACGAGACGAATCTTTTGAGCCTAGTTAGTCCATAATTGGA
>Ga0182004_10001191_pt1 | contig 18546 bp, 14 predicted proteins | sample Sormic07211540_1_FD_120479 | JGI IMG/M metagenome (GOLD analysis project Ga0182004, IMG submission 120479) | Endophyte microbial communities from Sorghum bicolor roots, Mead, Nebraska, USA - 072115-40_1 MetaG | ecosystem: Host-associated > Plants > Roots > Unclassified | place: USA: Nebraska...
CTCCGGAAAGGTGATGGGGAGGCCGAACAAATGGGCGACTTCAGCTTGCACCTTGGCTCCTTCCTCAAACGAAAGCCCAGGGAAGATCATGGTTGCACCGAGGGGGGAGGACTTACTCGCTGGGGAAGGACCCGAACGATGGTTGGCGAATGACCGACGGAGAGTTCCTCGACTAGTTCATGCGACGAAGAGGGGGTCAGCAAGTCGAGAATTGCCACCCAATCGCCATGGCTTCGGGAAGCTTCGATCTACATCGTCAGAAGCCCTGTTGTCTCCAGCTTCGTGGCTGGCTATCTGGCTGCTGCTAGCTTCCACCCACAGCAGTTACGTTGCCATCGTTGACTACTACTGCGGCTTCATTTCTCCGACCCGGTACGGCGTGGTGCCATGGTCATCGATCAGTGATAAAGCAAAGCTTTTTGCTCTAGCTCTAATAGGGTGTTTGCAAGCCGCCTATCCAACAATTCTAGTTGATATGATCACTAGACACACAAGAGCTATGTCACTTCAAGCTACACGAGTGAACTTAAGCTACACAAGACAAAGTAAGCAACTAAACTAATTACACTACTTTGCAGTAAGTAAATGGATAGGATGAGATATTTATACCACCGTGTAAGAGATGAACCAATCACCAATATGAAAGGATCAAGATGCCCAAGAGGGGGGTGAATTGGGCTTCTCTAAAAATTTAAGCAACCTATAAGCTCCAATTCAACCCCTTGTGCCTATTGTGTTTTAGAGAGCTACTGGATAAAAGTTTTGTACCCTAATTCCAATCCTATTATAGCATGGCAATTCTAGGAATGCAAATACTCAAAGCAAATGCTAGAAAGTAAAGGAGGAGAGCAAGAAGAACGTGGCAATGTTTTGTCGATGTATCGAAGAGTCGCCACTCGCCACTAGTCCTCGTTGGAGCACCCGCGCAAGGGTCTTGCTCCCCTTGGTCCGTGCAAGGACCAAGTGCTCTCTACGGGTTGATTCTTCAACACTCTGTTGCGGTGAATCGCCCAAAACCGCTCACAAGCTTGACACAAGCCACCCATAGGAACTCAGGGCGGTCTTCGTGCCTCCAATCACCATCAAACCGTCTAGGTGATGGCGACCACCAAGAGTAACAAGCAAAGAACTCTCACTTGACCCCAAACAAGTCTCTAAAGAGTGGTGGATGCACACATGAACTCTTAGAACTCAACTAGAGAAGGATTCACTCAAGAAATCACTCAATTCTCAATCCTCTCTAGGCTCTTGCTTCTCTCTTGCACCACAAGGTATTTCTCATCTGATCAAATGGGCAAGAGACCTCCCATCGACGAGGTGGAGGAGTATAAATACTCCCCATCAAGTCCAAGGGCCGGCCACCTGTTTTCCACATAAAACGGGAGCACCGGACGCGCTTGATGCTGCACCGGACGCACTGCACAGAGCGTCCGGTGCCCCATTAACGGCTAACTGTACTACCTCTGACAGTACATCGGACGCACTCACAGTGGGTCCGGTGCCAGCGTTCGGTGTGAGGGTGATCTGCAACCCTCTCTGGGTACGGGACCGGACGCACCCCAGTGGGTCCGTTGCGTGCGTCTGGTGCCCTGTCCAACTTGCAGACCTCCCTGGGTAAGGGACCGGACGCACCCCAGCGAGTCTCGTGCATGTGTCTGATGCCTAACCCTAGGCACCCAGGCACGCTGACCCAGGTCAGCACCACCGAACGCGCTCAGAGAGCGTCCAGTGCAGCGTCTGATGCCTCTTTAGGCACCCAAACTTCATCGAAATGCGATCTTTCCAAAATGAAGTTTGTTCCTCTCGATCTAAGGACTTTCTTAGAGCTGCCTAGTGCTAGGTTTACCAAGTGTGCACCACACCTAAACCAAAAGCATTAACTAGTCAAGCTACCCTCTCAATGCCCCCCTTAATAGTACGGTCGAAGGAAAAAGCAAAGTCCTAAACTACTCTAAGTGCCCTTCTTCACCATATGGCACTTAGACCTAGTCTAGTCCCGACGATGTCCAACCATCCTTTGAAAACCGAAATGATTTCCACCATTAAGTTGGCATGAACGATCTAGTCCATCGATCACCATTACCATGACCTAACATAAACGACTTTGCCTCTGCTAAACACATGTTAGTCATAGTAATCAACATTGTCATTAATCACCAAAACTCATTGGGGGCCTAGATGCTTTCACAATATATAAACAATCAAGCACCGGGAGAATGCCAATCAAAAACAATTGAGACACTGATTTTTCTCCTGAGGTTCACATGCTTGCCGGCACGCTACGTCCCCGTTGTGTCGACCAACACTTAGTGGTTTGGTGGCTAAGAGGTGTAGCATGAACCTCTTCCTCACTAGGATACCGTAAGAACCTACCCACAAGTGAGGTACCTCAATGACACGAGCAATCCACTAGAGTTATCTTTCCGCTCTCCGCCGGGGAAGGTACAAGACCCCTCACAATCACCGAGAGATGGCCACGAATAATCACCAACTCATGCCAATCCTCCTCTGCTGCTCTAAGTTGTCTAGGTGGCAGCAGCCATCAAGAGTAACAAGAAAACCGCAGCCAAATCGATCTCCAAGTGCCACTAGATGCAATTACTCAAGCAAATGCACTTGGAATCACTCCCAATCTCACAAAGATGTATCTATGAAGGAGATGAGTGGGAGGTGTTTGACTTATTTAGAAACTCTAATATTATTTACTATAAACCTATCAAACTTTAACTAGTTGGACTAACATGTTTCTTATAATTATATTCTTTTGGAGACAGAGCGAGTACAATGTTCTGTGCTTATAACCACCTTCAGGGGCAAGTCGATACTTCACCGATCTTTAAGTGGATCTAGAAAGGAGGCAACCTCGGAAAGCACAAATTCTTTACCTAGCTACTGGTTAGGGACAGATTATGCACAAGAAGCCTTCTCAAGAGAAAGAGAATGCACTTAGATAGCTATGCTTGTGCCCTAAGCACCCAATGCCCAGAAGAATCATCTTTACACCTGTTCTTCGCATGTAGATTCAGCCAGGCCTGCTGGAACCTCCTAGACATCGACTGGGACATCACCCTCTAGCCCCATGAAATGTTGATCAAATGCGGGACAGATTTTGAAAGTCACATCTTCAGAGAAATATTCATCTTGGCCTGTTGGACAATCTAGAAAGTCAGAAATGGTGTCATCTTTGACAGCAGAGCAGCCTCTCTTGTCGAATAGAAAATTCTTCTGAAAGAAGAACTTGGCCTAGTTTGCATCAAGGCCAAGAAGAGGACTGCTAATCCCCTGAAAACATGGTGTGAGAGTAGACTTTAGCAGCTTCTTTTATATTTTTGTTTTTTTGGCCTTGAAGGCCTTCTTGTATACTTTATTCTTTTGTCTATACCTCAATAAAAGAAAAAGAAAAGATAGATAGGGGTCTTCCCTGCAGATTGCGTCAAAAACAATGTTTTGTTGTCAGAAATTAGTAGTCTTCGTCGTTTTGCACATAGTTGGCACATGATCGAAACTCCAAAACAAACTGAAACAAGAAAAGCTTCATAAAAACACAGGTGCCCACAATTTTATAAATTTATGTATCACTTTAGTTCCTATTGTCATTTGTTCCTGTGATCCAAACACTCCTTTATTGATTTTCTTGTGTATTTTTTGTTTCTGTGTTTTGTTAATGTACTTCTACTGTTTTCTGTTTTTTTTTCCTATCATAACCATATTTTTTAATTTTTCTATTCTAAAGGGGCCTAAAATGCATTGCAGGGAGCCAGGGAGGATGGATATGTCACTCAAAATATCCTTTACCACCGGTGAGGGAACATGGGGAACGTCCGCTGGTGAGGGGTTCATAGTTGAATCAATGGATGCTAAGTCAACTATCTGTTTACATAGTATTACCTGCGTCCATAAAAGAATATAATTCTCTTATTTGATAAGTCAAACAATGTAAACTTTGACCAAAATTATATAAAAATACAGTAATACTCATGAAATCAAGTAAGTATATTAGTTATAGAATATATTTTTATAATAAATTTATTTAGATACATAAATGCTAATATTATTTATTATAATTGGTCAAACTTTAACTAGTTGGACTGACTTGTTTCTTATAATTACATTCTTTTGGAGACGCAGGGAGTACAATGTTTTGCTATTAGGGCAGTCCCAATGGTATATTAATTGTAGTTTATATTTCTCTTAGGACTTCACAATGCAGAAACTATATGGTAGTTTCTATAGATATTAATTACAATATCACGTAGACAATTTGCTGATGTGGCAATAGATTTAACGAAGAGAGAGAAAATCCAAGAAACCAGATCTAACTAAGAAACTAGGTCATATAGATAATAAACTACTCATAGCCAATTAGGAGCGCGAATATGGTTTCTATCACCACTTATGTCGTGTACTGTAGAAAATCTTGTACAGGGAAGGATGGTTTTTTGGTATGATGTTCAATGCTATAGAAACTGCTAATAGTTTCATATATTGAGAGTGCCTTTAAATATATTGACAGATCAGAGTTTTGCTCACGTGTCAAGAGAATATATATATAGAGAAAGAGTAAAATAGGTTCTCTGATAAATGAAGTCCTCACTAGAATCGAGACTAGTAGAAACCGGCTAGTTCACGTTTGGGGAGACTTTTAGTTTCCATCGGCCTCCCTTTCAGATCCATTGCTCTGCTGCCACCGCAACGTCAAATCCTCTTGCACGCTTGCCTACTCTCTCCCCCTGTGCGCGCCTCCGCTCTCTCCGTGAGCACGAGCTCGCAATTTCCTAGCGAGCTCCCGCGTCCACGATTCCCCTCGTGCACCTGGCATCTCTCTCCCCCAGCCCCAAATACTCTGTCTCCAAGCCCTTGTTCAATGAAATCGGCAGAGGTGCATCCCAATTAGCAAGATCTTGTCTCCTTCAACTCAATCCATCCAATTATGTGGGAAAATAAATCATGAGGCGAAAAATCTTTACTCAAGTTCCAGGCGAGGCACCGCTGCATCTGCCGCAGCCACCACTACTCCCGCTCGTTTTGCTGCCGCATCGACCATGGTTGTCGCTCCGCTGCTCCCGCCGGTCTACTGCAACAACATCTTCTCCACCCGCAAGTGTTCAAGCTGCTGGCTTTCTGGAGGACATGTTAGGAGATAATGGTTCTCGAAAGACTATGCAATGAGTTCTGCAAAGACCTGTGAATCTAAGCGATGACTTCTAGAGGACCTGCGCAACCTTATTTTATTTGAATATCATGAACTTTAGTTATTTTGTTATCGTTCTTTTTTATTGCTACGAGTAATATATGGTTCTGAAAAGACTATGCAATGATTATTGGATTAATATGGTGCTGACTATGCAATGATGCAGAAAATGTTGACTATACAATAAGCTATATGGATGCTTGTGAAAGGTCCAAATGGCTAGAGGGGGTGAATAGCTTATTTAAAAATTCTACAAACTTCACTAAGCAAGTGAGTTAGTAAAACAAATGGCAAAGCAATTCTAGCACTAGCTCAACTAAGCTATGCAAGCCACCTATACAAACTAGTACAAGGCTAAACACTAAACCACAACAACAAGAGAAGGCTAGCTACACTCCTAAACAAGAAGACTATACTAAACAAGCTAAACAACTAGCAAGGTATGTAAGTAAGTAAAGGAGTGGAGAGTGATTGTTATACCAACGTTGTAGAGTAGGGATATATCCAACTAATCACTCATAATCACAATCACAATAGATAATCCTCGGCAAGAGATGACACAAGATTTTTTACCGAGGTTCACTTGCTTCCCGACAAGCTAGTCCTCGTTGTGGCCATACACCCACTTGATGGATCACGAGCTAATTGGCAATCCAAAGCCAAACCCTCAGCGGGTGCCGCACATCCACTCATAAGATGGGATCCTCCAAGCCACGAGCAATCCACTAGAGTAGCCAATTGCGATCTCCCGCGGGGAAGGCTCAAGAACCCCTCACAAATCACTTGGTGAGGCTCCAAACAATCTCCAATCACGAGCTCAACACCTCCGTTGCTCCAAGCCGTCTAGGGCATCGGGAAACACCCAAGTGTAACAAGAAATCCACAGCAAGCTCAAGAATCAAGTGCCACTAGATGCAACTCACTAAGCAATGCACTTGAATCTCACCCAATCTCACTGGGATTGGTAATCAAGCAAAGAGATGAGTGGAGGGAGTGTTCTCTAGCTCAAAGAATGTCTCAAGTATGCCAAAGTACAAGAGAGAGCCCCCCTCCAAAGTCGGCCACCTTCTATTTATATCCCCTCTCAACAAATAGAGCCGTTGGCTCTATCACTGGGCAAAACTTATCCCCTCTCAGTTAGCTGCCTGCTAACTTCACTTATGTACACCCTCTGTTTTATTAATTTAAGCACTAGGAAGCGAAGCTTCACAGTTTTTTTCCTCAAAAAAAAACTTGGGGTCACCGGACGCTCAACTGGGAGCCACCGGATGCTCGGACCCTGCGTCCGGTGCTCTGAAGTTAGCCACATGTCAACCTTTGAATCTCGTGTGTTGATCTCTAACGGCTACTTTCAAACCACCGGGCATAGTCAAGTGAGCACCAGACGCGTTTGGTACCCACCGGACACGTACGCAGAGAGGGTTGCAAAACGCTTCGATCAACGGACGCTGAGCACCAGACACTCTTTGATGTGTCCGGTGCTCTGTCAGAAACCCTCGCAGTCTTGCTTGCTGACCCTAACAACCATTGGACACTCGAACAGCAGACCCCCTGCGTCCGGTGCTGAGCGTCCTGTGCACACTTGAGCCAGACACGACAGTACACCGGACGCTAAGCCCAGCGTCCGGTGCCTCTGTGCACTGCGTCCGGTCCCACGACTTTCCAAAGAGTTCCATCGGCGCAATAGAAAATACACTTTTTATTTTCTCAAAACGCTGAATCCCGCCTCGCCGTGCGGGAGGAAGAGAGGAACCCAAACCCCCTCAACCTTAGGAACTCCACCTCCTTTGCAAATGTGCTAACACCACCAAGTGTCCACCACCAATGTGCATGTGTGTTAGCTTTTCACAAATATTTTCCCAAAGAAGTTAGGTTAGCATTTTTACTACATCCTAATGCATATGCTCAAGATATGGACCTAGTAGCACTTGATTCGAGAGATGAGCGTGATTTCCCCTCTTGATAGTCGGCTATCTATCCTAAATCCGATCAATCACTTCTCTACTCTACTCAAGTTAGACCGACAAAAGCAAAACCCTATGTTTATACCTTTGCCTTGATCATTTTACTCTTTGTTTATCATCATGATCTCCACTTCATGCTTCATCTCTTTGTAATTATGTGACCACCTTTCTATGCCACCTTGCACCTTCATCACATGTGTTGCTATGCCTAACTCAAATCACTTAAACACAAGGCATTAGCAACTTGGTGTCATTAATTACCGAAACTAAACTTTTGGCTTTCAGCTTGCCACAGTTGATCTATTCCTTTTTGTGTTGTATTTAAGTAATTTTTTGTATAAAAACTGTTAGAGAAATTGGATTGGGAAGGGTAGTTTGTAGTGGACAGTGTTACTCTTGGAAACCGCCTCAAGAAATTTTTTAGAAACTACTTCCTCCGTATAGGATTTAGAAGTTGTTTTGGACAAGATTTAGATCAAACATTGGGAATATAAATCATATAGATTTGGTTTGAAAAATACTTTCATAAAAATATACATATATCATTTTTTCCTAAATATTTTTATAAAAATAATAGGTCAAAGTTATGTTTTGAAGACCATATCGCTGTCCTAAACGATTTCTAAATCTTATACGGAGAGAGTAGTTGTCTTTATCGTTTTACACATAGTTGGCATATGATCTACATATAGTTAGGCGACTTCTAAATCTTATATGAAGGGAGTAGTTATCTTTATCGTTTTGCACATAATTGGCACATGATCTACATGTGGCTAGGCGCCTGGTTTCTCGCGTCGTACCTCGACCAAGCTCTTTTTTTGCGTTGTATTGTTCCTTCAGATTCCAAGGCACATCCGCACATGAGTATCTAGATCAGTGTTTAGATTCTACTCTTTCCGCGGTCTGACTAGCGACTTTGGCATGCATCATAAAAAAACAGCAAAAACAAAAACAAAAACAAGAGGCGACTTTGACGCGGTCTAAGCGATGCAGGAGTAGGAGTACTTAGAGCATGTTTGGGACTACTCTGTTCTACATTTTTTAGCCAATAATTTTAGCTCTATGTACTCAGTTTAAGGAAAAAAGGTAGAGTTGTAAGAGCATCTAAAGAGGTACTCCAGAAACTCTAATTTTTTGTAGAGCTGCTCTACAGTGGAGTTTGTGGAATAGAATTTGTGAAGCAATTCTAAACACCCCTTGCTATTAAGCAGTTTTAGCTCCCGGTGCCTTCTTGAACTCTGAAGGAGACAAGGGGTGTAAAAACAATTGGTAATCGATCAACTCTGCACCGAATTTAATCTCAACTGGATCAGCAATTGGCAGTGCGCGCGGTTGGATCAACTTTCGACTTTATAGAGAGTCTAGTAGACCAACTACCGCTCTTTCCTTGCTGCAGATAGCCTATGTTCGGTTACTTTTAAGTACCTCCGTCTTAGAATAGTCTTGTTTCAGTTTTATTTAAGTGCAACTATTTTAATTTTAACAAAATTTATATAAAAAAGTATAAATATTTATAAAAAATAGATACATATATTATTTCAAAACTAGATTTCATGATGGATCTAATAATTGTATTTATTTGATATCATAAATTTGGATAGTTTTTAGGTCTTGTTTGGCAGGGCTTTTCCAGCGGCTTCGGGAGTTGTTTGGAGCTGTTTTCTGCTAAACGAGGTAAAATGAAATAGCTTCACAGATGAAGCCTTTTAAAACGTGTCTCATAAATAGGGATGAAAACGTTACGAATATTTTTCGACCATACTCGAGACCGAATTCGTTTATAGGAGTTCGATCTGTCCGTATCTGAGTCTGAATATTCAACATCTGATAACGTATCCGAATCTGAATACTTAAATCTTATATTTATGATATATTATGATGTCGATATCTAATTATATCTTATCCGACTTGATTGATACTATCCATATTTGAATCCGGATCTGACCAGAAATATGAAAACAAATGTGATATTAGTGATATCCGTCTGTGGTGCAAAAGAGTCAAAAATAGTGGCTTCTCTTGGCTTCACCTTATCCTACGTGGCGTTTTGAAAGAACATATTTTAAAGAAAGAGTTATTGTACCAAACGATTTACCAAAATAGCTTCAGCTCTACCGATAAAGTTGTTTATACGGAGCTAAAGCCTAAAAACAGCTTCATTGGTTACGTGGAGCCGTGCCAAATCGAACTTTGAGATAGTTTGACTTCACCAAAACTAAAATAATATCACGGCGGTGACTCATCGATTTTGCATGCAAGAGATCGATGACCAGATCCATTGCACGCGGCATGCAAGAGATGGACAAACCAGCCATGCAAGGTGGGAATGACAAAACGAGCTAAAACGATGCGAATTTAATGGCACGCTTGAGGGACTTTTTTGTTAGCCTTTGGTCTTGCAGCCAAGAGCGGATGATAGGTTGCATCTAAGGACATGAACAACCCACAGACAAAGATTACCTGTAAGTTCTTAGAATTCGAGACACAGACATGTCGTACAATGAATGGTCTATTTAATCGTCTATAGCTATGTAATACTTCTATATATGTATGATCATTGACCAAGTATAAATTTGATTCCTATATACTATTACGTTGCTAATTAACCACAAGCATTCCTAAAATATAGGCAGCACGATGACATACAAAATATAAGCTAGATAACGAGATTCAAATAATAGATTTTTTTTCACACAGTTACAAATTGCCAAACAACATTCAGTTGTCAGTAGCAGCTTGTTCTTGAATCTTGATTTCCCTACACAGGAAAGATACTAAGATAATGTTGCTAGTCAAATGCCATTCTGTTTTCGGTAATAAAAAATAACACAAGACAGCCATGTAATACTCTCTCGTGGCTTCTCTCTTACTCTTGGAACCCTTAGACTAGTCTCAGTGAAGAGTTTCATAGCGTTGTTTCCAAGGCTGCCATGTCATGTGAAATGAAATGAAACTTGGATGAAACACCCACTCTTAATGGAGAGTTTCATTCTATGGTTCCATAGGAATTTGATTTCAAGACTCATAGAGAGTTGGTAATCGTGTCAAGAGAGTTTCATCTAGATGCAACCCATTTCGTTTCTTTCTTCTTAAATACACTGTCATGTCATCTAAAATACCTATGTGACAGCTTATTTAATATGAATTAAACTCAGATAAACTTTCACTGAAACTGGCCTTTGTCATGTCATCTAAAATGCCTATGTGACAGCTTATTTAATATGAATTAAACTCAGATAAAACTTTCACTGAGACTGGCCTTAGTCTGTGATCCAGTGTTCCAAACATTCCACTCCTTAACGTTTCACTGTGTGCCAAGGTCGCATATGCTAGCAAGCCGAGCTTGCAAGCTTCGTTCTTCCTCTCTCTCTCTCTCTGCTTTTTGAGTTCAAAACCATGGAAGCCGGATTGGAAACATCTCTCAAATATATGTCTCGCATAGGGTGGCCCATGGCAGCTCGCGCAGGGCGTCTATTAGCAGTAGCCAGCGGCGGCTCGTGCGGGGCATCTCACGCGTGGAGGCTCGGCGGCAGCTCGATGTGATGAACAACCTAGCAAAGCAATCCATGGCCATCTTCACGCCATCTTCGCACTGGATCAACTTGAGCCGACGCTTGTTGGTCAGTGAGACATACGACGCGTTGTGTGGCCGTCTTTTTCTCACTGTCAACGAGCCGTGCTCGTCGCTTCCTGAGACGACCAGGCTCCTCTCTCTCCATTCATTAGCATCCGTGAGGGGGTTTTTGTAAAACTCATGCTATTTAGACAGCATCTCGCAACGCACTGTGCATACTCTGAAAAGCGAAAGTCTTTGCTCCATAAGACCAGTGTTAATAACAGTGTATTAAGAAGAGAAAAGAAGATAAAACTCTTTTGACACACAGTTATCAACTCTCTATAAGTTTTAAAATTAAATATCTTTTTTTCTTGAAAGTGGGTGTTTCATCTTAGTCTCATTTCATTTCGTATAATATAATAATTTTAGAAATAACGTAATGAAGTTCACCATTAAGACTGGCCTATGAAAAAAAAGTCTGAGTGTACTATGTGTATGCATAGAGGACTTGTGACTTGTGAGGGAAAACAATTGACCGATTCTCCGTATGCAAAAAGGCATGCATGTGGATCTCTTTGCCTCTCCTGTGCCAAACTATTCGTATGCAAAATACATAGGGGTATATCTTTCTCATATATACCTCTACTATGCATCTATATAAGATCATCCCAAGGACAGCATCTCAGTTACCACACCCGGCCGGAGAACTTTTGAGCTCAACTGGCCATCGATCATGGCAAATCAAGCAACAATATTTATCGATCATCTCACTGCCAATTCATCGCTGCTGAAAGCAGTTTTCTTCCCAGTCCTAGTCCCTGTCCTCCTGCTCTTCGTCCTGCTACGCTACTTCTCTACAGGAGCAACAACGCTTAAAAACAAGCAACGAAAGAAGCTGCCTCCGTCACCTCCGGCACTGCCGCTGATCGGGCACCTTCACCTCGTCGGCGCGCACCCGCATGTCTCTATGCGGGGCCTCGCCGCCCGGCACGGCGGCGAGGACATCATGCTGCTCCGCCTCGGCACGGTCCCGACGCTTGTGGCGTCGTCCCCGCGCGCCGCTCAGGCGGTGCTGCGCACGCACGACCAGTCGCTAGCCTCCAGGCCCCGCTCCATCTTCGGCGACATCCTCGGGTACGGGCCGTCGGACGTCGGGTTCGCGCCCTACGGCGACGGGTGGCGGCAGGCCAAGAAGCTGGTCACCACGCACCTGCTCAACACCAAGAAGGTGCAGTCCTACCGCGCCGCCCGCGAGGAGGAGGTGGGAGTGGCTGTAGGCGACCTCCGCCGCGCAGCCATGGCAGGCGCGGCCGTGGACATGAGCGAGCTCCTGAGCTCGTTCACGACCAACATGGTGAGCCGCGCCGTGGTGGGGCGGTCGTTCAGGGTGGACGGCATGGACAAGGTGTTCAAGGAGGTGATGGACGCGAGCATGGCCGTGCTTGGGGGCTTCAGCCTGGAGAACTTCTATCCTGGCCTGGCCAATGTGGCCGGCGGCGTGCTCATGTGGCCGGGGCGCCGCAAGGCTGAGAGACTCAGGGACCGGTGGGATGAGGTGCTAGATAAGGTGATCGACCAGCACGCGAGCGTGGCGGCGGCAGGTGGTGCACCGGCACACCTCGAGAGTGATTTTACCCATGTGTTGCTATCGGTGCAAGAGGAGTACGGGCTCACCAGAGACGGCATCAAAGGAATCTTGGCTGTGAGTTCATTACCATCTTTCATTTGTTACTTCTCAGTCAGTTTCTTGAACCATCAGATCGATCGTCATCATCATCCATTTGCTCATATAGCTACTCTGATCGTTCTTGCTAATTAATTACTCCGTACTAGCTTATACCATGGCTGTACCTGCACTATTATTATTTCTAACCTTCATATTCATATATGTGAACAACGAACAGGATATGTTTGCAGCCGGCACAGACACAGCATACTTGGTACTAGAATTCACCATGGCTGAACTGATGCTGCACCAAGATGCTATGGCAAGGCTAAAGGCAGAGGTGAGAAGCAGCAGCATGCCTAATAAGGACCACCAACAAGTCATGACAGAAGAGAACCTCACCGGAATGCCATATCTAAAAGCTGTCATCAAAGAAACGCTCCGTCTGCACCCGCCATCGCCGCTCCTCCTCCCACATCAGTCACTAGAGCAGTGCACCATCGATGGCTACGTCGTTCCTGCTGGCACCACCGTGTTTGTCAATGTCTGGGCAATCGGCCGCGACCCGAGGTCATGGGGCGATGCTGCAGAGGAATTCATGCCGGAGAGGTTCATCAACAAGGGGGACACAGAGGGTGTCGATTTTAGAGGAATTGACTTCCAGTTTCTGCCATTTGGGTCGGGACGAAGGATGTGTCCTGGCGTGAATTTCGCCCTGGCCAACGTTGAAATCATGCTGGCAAATCTTGTATGTCATTTTGATTGGGAGATGACGGAAGGAGCGAATGAGATTGACATGACAGAGGTGTTTGGATTAACAGTGCACCGAAAAGAGAAGCTCATTCTCACTCCAAGGTTACAATCTTGTGTTGCTCAATCATTGGAGGGCTAGGTCAACCAGAAGAATAAAAATGGTGATATCTACGGAGTACACGCGTACTTCCTGTGTACTATAATAAAGTGATGGTTTATGCAAAATATGCATGTGCGATATTTTGTTATTGTTTGAATTTCATGCATCTAATAATGGCTAGTTTCAATGTTTGTTTGACTTGGTGAAATATCTCTCCTACAAAGCCAAAAGCTTGAACACACCCGTTTGGATGTTGGTATTCAGCGTATAATTAGGGAATTGAAATTGTATACCTTCAATACCATGTCTAGTGTTGGTGTTTTATCAACCTACGAGTGAATTTCTACATGTGTTGTGTTGCTCTTGTAAGACGATGGTAGCACTAAAAGACACATGGTTTAGGCCGAAGCCCTACGGCCAGTCTTAGAGTATCTTAGAGATGGTGTGAGTTCATGTTCCTGAGTTCAAGTGCTCTAAAGTCTTGCAATGAGGTGTGTAAGCTAAGGAAATGAGGTAGGAGTGAGGTGGTGTTTCTCAGGTTCCATCCCCATGGAATAGAGGACTGATTGTCCTTATATAGAATTCGGTGGTGTTTCTCAGGTTCCATCCCCATGGAATAGAGGACTGATTGTCCTTATATAGAATTCGTGGGCTAGGATACATATGAGAGAGTCAAGGGCCCAAAAGAGTGAGAAGTAAGTAATCTTGGCTGGCAAGGCATCCTGTCTTGTCTTGTCGTCATCATATGTTCGGGAATATTCGTCATTGTGACCTTTCTTCCCACGCCATGGTGTGGCATGTCATGATGTTACAATGTCGGTAGTGAGGACTGGAAGGTCGTGAATAGCCTATAGAAATTTCACAACACTAAGCCAAATGATTAGATAATTATGAGGCGGATGAATGTTGCACTAGCCTACTAAAAGGTAAGCCACCTACCACAGTTTTAGTAGCTATAATCACTAGGCACACAATAAGCTAGAATAGTACTCACTTAGCTAGTGTGCTCTAAAAGGCTAACTAAAGAGTTACATCACTACTATAGCTTCACTCATCACTGTTGGCAGCTTCACTGTTGGAATTAGGAGAACCGGCAATGATGACCCTTCACTGCCGGTTCTAGTCTCTAACAACCAAAATTTGGTTATTTCTGTTACAGAACCGACAGTGATGATAACAATCACTACCAGTTTGTATCCCTAAACTGCAGTGGTCGGTCGTCCGGCTATCACTACCAGCTCAAGCCAAGAACAGACAGTGATTTGGTGCTATCACTATCGGTTCGAGGCAAAACCCAATGGTGATTAGCCTGACAACACTCTAGCGCCGTCCTCACCTATATATACACACGCCTCATTCGGTATCTCTCAGCCCAAGACACTGGTTTTGCTTGTTCATCTGTTTTTGCTTGTGGGAGCAACCGAACAAAAGCCAACACACTCGCGGCCGTCGGCTTCATCTTCAATCTTCTAAAGGTTAGTAACTTCTTCTTCTAATCTCTATTGCTAAAAATATAGTGTGTTTCGTGCTTTAGTAATATATAAGCATCAAATATTCAATTATGTGATTTTTTAGATTAGGAATACTAATAATGGTATATTTTATTTTTAGTTATACATCAGTTCTACATAGCCTTTGTTATTAGTAACAAAAAATATATTTTCTACATCTTCATTAGAACATTATATCTTGATCTTAGTTAGCAACATTATTTTTATTTATAAATCATTTCTACATAACTTTTGTTAAACACTTATTGTGTTATAGAACTTTATTAGCAATATTATTTCTTGATGATTTATGATTTATATGTTTCTCTAATACATATTGTTGAGTGTAATATTTATACGAGGGTTCTATATTTATTAGGATCTTTTTTATTATTTTTAGTTATGATGAATGGGTGCGGACTTCCCTAGCCACAAGAACTAGGTTTCCACCCTTGCGATCTTCCATTTGCGCCATCGCCAGTATGTGTCGTTCTATGTTGCCTGGACTCATCAATAATATATATTTTTTAAATTTTACGTGTTAATATAATTTTTGAATATATACATTCATTCATATACGATTATTGCATATGCAACAGACTATAAAACCGATCGGGTGGTTGGAATCAACATTATGGGGGCTCAGGGTATGGGACATCTTCGAGAACACGACAAGTGAGGTCGAGAATGACGAAGGAGACGAGATATGGACGTGCAATCTCGCTTTCAAGATACCCATTAGGAACAATATTGAGGTGCTTCGGAACATCATAGTTCCTACTAGACCACGGTCGCTTACTAAGGTAGGCACCTAGATAGATGGCGTGCTCCTTTCTTTGCATGTAATTGAGCGTGGATGAAGATGTGAGCTTTAATGCAACATAGTCTAGATGTGCCACTAGTAAGCGAGAGGTATGCGACATTCAATGATAGGGATGCAGTACGTTATGTATGATATGAGAGTAATGTTTATTTATTCATATTATTATATGAGCGTTTTATGATATTTTTTGTTTGGGCGCTTATAGGTTTATGCCCTATGATTACACCTATGTTACGTGTGGCTTGAGTCCTATTCTCACCCAAGCTCTACAGAAACTCGGATACGCTTGAGACTTTGTGAAAGAGATGGGCCAGACAACGACGATCTGTATCCAGAATTGTGTGAGATTTAGGAAGAACCAGATCATCAATAGTCTGTCTGTAGGCTATATCTAGATGCCATGTCCTCGACATTGTGAGGTAGTGGAGAGTGATGTACTGCGGGCCTTGCATTACATAGAAAATGAGCGTGGTTACACCATTCAAGATGTACGCTACTGGCAGTGGAGATATACTATAGCTGCAACCGGTTTTTAGGATCAATCTGAGATGTTCTATCAGATTTATTTATATAATTAGATTAATTTGTATGGACATTTCACAAGGGTTGTATGAACAAGCTAATTATATTTTTATTTGTACGGACATCATAATTATGTTTGTATAGATTAATTATAGACCATTAATTAATTATTATAGAATTAAATAATGAAGACACAAACTTTTGTCTTATTTTAGAACATATAGTCGCTGCACTATCTCTAGTTATAATATATATAAAAAAATAAATCTATGTGAAGTCTCTAAGTAGCTCAACATATTTTTTATGTTTTGTTTAATTAAATAATAGTACTATATGATATAAGAAAAAATGAACCAGACTTAACCAAACTCCCAACATAGCCTAGCGGTTGAAACTGTGCACTTTAGACTTGCCCACCCGCTCTTCAATCCTAGGTGGACTATTATTTATGTCAGTCTCAATGAAAGATTTCATGCCCCTATTTTCAAGACACCAAAACTCAAAATTTTTCAAGATTTCCCGTCACATCGAATCTTTAGACGCATACATGGAGTATTAAATATAGACAAAAATAAAAAACTAATTGCATAGTTTGGTCGAAATTTACGAAATGAATCTTTTAAACCGAGTTAGTCTATGGTTGGATAATAATTGCCACAAATAAACGAAAGTGCTACAGTATCGCGAATTTTTTTCTACCCGAACTAAACACGGCCTAGAAGTAAAACACAATGAAACAGAGTCCCCTAATATACAGTTTCACTTCCCTATTTCATAGGCTAGCTTTATCATTTAATTCTTGCATTATTGTTTTTTTAATAAACAGGAGGAGAAGCTTTACTGGATTCATTTTATAGATTTTGTCTGTACAAAAGGAAAAAACAAATGTAAAACTGAGAAAGCCATTCCCGAAGAAGAGATTTCTTCGTGGACTTACACAAAAGAAGAGAAAGAAAAAGCTGTTCCCTAAGACTACGTTTGCACTGCCCTAAAGAAGGTTGTGTTGTGATCAAATGTGTCATGTGAACTATGGCTTTGTTTAGTTCCGAAAAGTGAAAAATTTTCGGTACTGTAGCGTTTGTTTGTGACAAATATTATCCAATCTAACTAGGATCAAAAGATTCGTCTCGTGATTTACAGCTAAACTGTGTAATTATTTTTTATTTTCGTCTATAAATGTTTCATGCATGTGCCGAAAGATTCGATGTGACGGAGAATCTTGAAAATTTTTTGGTTTTCAGGGTGAACTAAACAAGACCTGTGTAGCCATTTGAGAATACAATAAAATTAGCAAATAAAATAGCAGAACAGTTCACCATACAGAGTCACATCTCGTGGAAAAGGGAAGGCTTTCACACTTAAAATGGCAGCATTCACTCAAGCACTAGGTAGCAGTTTCATATTACAAACTGATCGTACCTTCGTGGAGAAAAGAAAGTAATTCAGAAGTGAATACTGTAAAAGCTCAGACTCGTGGCATGAATGAAATTGGGAAGAACTGAACAAGAGTACTACTTACACTAGATTCGAACTACCAACAAGAGTACTGCACTAGGATCTTGTACGGACAGAAATTCCAATAGTAAACAAGATTTCAGAAGCACCAACGGGAGTACTACACTAAGGATCTGGAACCGAAACACTGAATCTAGTGCAGACGAGCTAATCAGCGGCGCAGGCCACGAACTCGGCAGCAGCGAAGGCGATGAACTCGGCAGTGGCACAAGCGATGATGCTGCTTTGCGCTTGCGCTGGCCACCACCACGCCCATTTCCCCCTCGTCAGACCCGCACCGCCCTGAGCTTTCCGCCACCGCTGGAGTTGCGTCCATCTGGAGACTGAGGAGACGTGTGGAGGGGAGGGGAGCAAAGAAGTCCAGATTTCACTTGCGTTCTGCTCTCTCGAAGGGGAAAGAGTAGATCGACGCCGGAAGGAAAGGAGAGCGGCGAGAGTAGGATAGAAGGGATAGGTGGCCGCACAGGGTGACATGGTTCAATTTTTTTTTACAAAATAGACACTATTGTATTTTCATCTATATTTAATAAATATTGTCTAATCATAGACTAACTAGACTTAAAAGATTCGTCTCGTAAATTATAGATAAACTGTGTAATTAGTTATTATTTTTTTATCTAAATTTAATACTTTATGAATGCGCCGGAAGATTTGATGTCATCGGAAATGTAAAATTATTTATCAATTTCTTTATTTTTTTTGAACTAAACAAGGCCCAAATTTCATCCGGTTTCCAACACGTGGAAAACGGCGCTCACTCGTTTCCCCCTTCTCGTTTCCATGAAACGATTTTTTTTAAAGGAGATTACCTCGGCTTTTAAGAAATCCAATAACAGAGTTATTATATACTGGGAATACCAATTTAAAAGAACGCAGCAACCCACAAAAGTTCAGACCAACACCAAAACAACCTAACTAAGTGATCAGCCTAGTGAAGAGCCAACCACCCAGGAAGATAAAAAAAAA
>Ga0182004_10001192_pt1 | contig 18543 bp, 12 predicted proteins | sample Sormic07211540_1_FD_120479 | JGI IMG/M metagenome (GOLD analysis project Ga0182004, IMG submission 120479) | Endophyte microbial communities from Sorghum bicolor roots, Mead, Nebraska, USA - 072115-40_1 MetaG | ecosystem: Host-associated > Plants > Roots > Unclassified | place: USA: Nebraska...
GGCACCGTGGTCGCGACTCGCCGTCGTCATCTGTGGGCCCGCCTGGCCGCCCCTCGTCGGCACCACGGTCGCGCCTCGCCGTCGTCGTCTGCGGGCCGCTCCGACCAACCTCCTCGAATCGCGTGGAGGCAGGAACCAGTGGCGCGCGGCGAGCCAGATGGCTAGGAGAAGTGGAAGTGGGGGCGGAAGAAAAGGAGGGAGGGAGAGAGAGGGAGCAGGACCTCGACGGCGTCAGCTTCATCCAGTTTTGCGTCGAGGAGAGAGGCGACTCATTTTTGCCTTCTAGTTCACCCAGGACGCAAAATGGGTTACATGTTTGCCTCTTCTGTTGGAGTGTGTTTCTTTCGGTTAAAACACTGTGGAGGACGCATTTTGCGTTTGCCTCGCCGTTTGCCAAGTCTGTCGGAGACAGTCTAACCCCGGCTATGCATGGAGCATTTCTGCAGTACTACTGGAACATGATGCCCTTTGCCCTAGAGGCCTTGTTTAGTTGGGGATAGGTTGAAAGTATATCGGAACATGTTTTCAGAAACTAATAAAAAACAAATTCATAGCTCATCCGAAAAATATAGGATGAATTTATTAAGCTTAATTAATTCATCATTACATATAGATTACTATAGTAATTATGGTTAATCATAGACTAATTAGACTTAAAAAATTTGTTTCGTGATTTACAGCCAAATTATGTAATTAGTTTTTCTGTCTATATTTAATGATTTATGTATACTCTCTTTATATCCATAAAGGAAGTCGTTTAGGACAACGACACGATCTCCAAAGCCTAACTTTGACTCTTATCATGTTATAAAAATATTTATCAAAAACTGTTATATGTATATTTTTATAAAAGTATTTTTCAAGACAAATCTATTTATATGGTTTTCATATTTTTAAACTCAACGACTTAAAAGTTATTCATGATTTATATTCCTAATATTTGATCTAAATTTAGTACAAAATGATTTTTTTATAGGTATGAAGGAAAATAGTACCTCCGTCCATGAAATAATCAATTCCTAGAATCCGTGTCAGTTATTTTTTAAAAAAAATTTAACTAAGTTTATAGAAAAGAGTAACAACATCTATGATATGAAATGCGCATCCTATAAAAATATATTTTATGATGAATCTAATGATACTAATTTGATACTATCATTCTTAGCATATATTTCTAGAAATTTGGTCAAAGTTTAAAGTTTTTGACTTCGGCCTTGTTTACTTCCAAAAAATTTTGCAAAACATGAATAGTAGCACTTTTGTTTGTATATTTGATATATATTTAATCATGGACTAACTAGGCTCAAAAGATTTATCTTGCAAATTATAGATAAACTGTGTAATTAGTTATTTATTTTATTTATATTTAGTGCTTCATGTATGTGCTGAAAGATTCGATGTGATGGAGAATATAAAAAATTTTGTAAAAATTTTTGGAAATTAAATAAGGCCTTAAAATAACTCTAAAAATTGGGAACAAGGAAGTATTTGATAGGGTCACCAACTCACCATCAATGCAAAAAGGTACGTGACCCAGCTACGCGTCCCTAGAACGTCCCTTCGTCTCCTTGTCCTTGTTTAGTTCCAAAATTTTTGGCAAAATGAGCACCGTAGCAATTTTGTTTGTATTTGATAAATATTGTCCAATCATGGACTAACTAGGCTCAAAAGATTTGTCTCGTTAATTTCGACCAAACTGTGCAATTAGTTTTTATTTTTATCTATATTTAATACTTCATGCATACATCTAAAGATTCGATGCGACGGGGAATCTGAAAAATTTTGCAAAATTTTTGGGAACTAAACAAGGCCTCACAGGAGGTCTCCTGGAATGGTACCCTTTCCTTTGTTCAGTTGACGGTGCATCGTTCTTGCGGCTCTAAGAGTGAGAGAAGAGGTCGTGGGTGGGATCATGAGTGGGGAGCCGTCGCAGACGCCGATGAAGACCGGCGACCGGAGCAGCGCCAAGAAGGCGAGGGTGGAGTCATCACCAAGAGATCAGGTGAAGCTAGAGACGACGACGGGGAAGGAGGAGGCAGCAGCAAGCTGCGGAAGCGGACTGTTGGTCTTGGGAGGGGATGCCGCCGCCGCTGCGAGGACGGAGGTCGTGGTGAGGATCGACAGGGACATGCTCCACTGCCCGCTCTGCACGCTCCCCTTGAAGCCCCCGATCTTCCAGGTCTGCTCGCTCACTCTTCTACCCAGCAAATCCTTGGAGCTGTTCACGCATTCTTCCTAAAAAAGACTTCTTTTTTTTCCTAGTGCGGCGTCGGTCACATGGTTTGCGGCAGCTGCCACGGCCAGCTCTCCACCAACCAGTGCCATTGGTGCGCCGGCGCCAACGCCTTTTGCCCCGCCATGGACGCCGTCATCTCCAAGGTCCTGGTGCCCTGCCCGCACGAGGCATACGGCTGTCGGGCCTCCCTCGCCTACTACCTGGCGAGCGACCACGGGAGCGCGTGCGCGCACGCGCCCTGCGCCTGCGGGGAGCCCGGCTGCGCGTTCCTGGGCTCGCCGCCGATGCTCCTCTCCCACCTCGCCGCGGCGCCGCACTGCTGGCCCGTAGACAAGCTCCAGTACGGCGAGGTGCTCCGTATCCGCGTGCCCGACACCGAGCCGCGCCGCCTGCTCGTCGCGGAGGAGGACGGCGGCGAGCGCGTGTTCGTCCTCGCCGTAGGCGGCGACCGCGCCGCGCGCGTCGTCCCGGTGACGGCGGCGTGCGTGAGGGCGCCCGGCGCGGCGGCGGCCGGGCCGCAGTTCACGTGCAAGATGTGGGCTACGGGGTGCAAGGCCCCCGCGTCGGGGAAGATGGAGAGCGTGCTGGTGGACATGGAGGTGCCGAGCGCGTCCGCTGCCGGCGCGGTGGCGGCAGACGAGGTGGACACGTTCCTGCCGGTGCCGCCCAAGATGCTCCGCGGCCCGTCCAGTCAGATGCACCTCAGTGTCCGCATCGACAAAGTCTGACGGTAGGTCATGCGCTGTTGAATCAAGCTCTCTCCTGCAAGCTGCAAATGGAGTTGACAGCCTTCACTCTTAAGCATTTTGATGATCATGGACAGTCATGCACTAGCATAATCTGTGTTTAGTTGGGCGAGAGCAACTGATCTTTTGTGTAACTCGTTCTCATCATGCTGCATAAATACAACTCTGCAAGTTCAGTTATTATTCTTGATGGGATCAGTTGTGATTTCTTCCGCGATAGTCAGTTAGGAATAGGATAGCTCTTTCTGATATTGTGCCTTTATTATGATCTTTGTTTTCACAAGATTGATCCGGTTGAAGGGCAAGAACATAAAGTTCCAATTTCATTGCTTAGAAACACACCCAAAAATGTAGTAATATTTCTTACCTTGTACAACATTACTTGCTAAACTGGGCATGAACAAAAAAGTGTCACAAATCCTAACAACAACGTTTGGCACATTTCTGATTTGACTAGGTAGCGTGTCCGTGCGTTGCTACGGGATAGTTAATATTTTGTACTAAAAATACATAGATCGCACGATAAGATGACAATACTATAAAAAATAAATATGAACATTAAAATGACATTTAATAAAAAACAAAGTTTGTAAAATTAATCGTCATATGTGTAATGCTATACATGGGTTCAAGTATATATGTAGATATTAATGCCTGTCATATGGGCAATACTGCGTGCCTTGAAACTTGCTTAGCTAACACATGAGCAACTCAGTTACAAGACTTGCTTAGCTAACACATGAGCAACTCAGTTACAAAAGCGACTTGTATCATCATAGAAAAATCTACAAAACATGAGCTAATCTCTCTAGGTTTCCTTGATGATTAGCGCAATCCATGATTGTTGGTTGGCGCCCTCCTTCCATAACTTCACAAACTCTTGGCTATCGGTCTCCAGGATAAGTTGCAGCACCCTCTTGTCTCACGCTAGAGCAGCACTATGCCCACAAGTCAAAAGCTTTCAGGTCAATGCATCAAAGCCATGGGGGTACCACCTCTCAGCCGTGCTCCAACAAAGAGACCTAGGTCGTTTCAGAGAACCACCCCGTACACTCTTGTCCTTGTTTGTTGCACTTGAGCCAACCCTCCCGCTGTGGGCGCCATTGCTGCATAGGATTCACGTTCTTCTTTGGGCTCATCGGCTTGTTCAGGTTCCACAAGTTAAAAGCTGTGTCAAGTGGCCAACGAACCATAACATTAACTGGTATATGAGTATCACAGTATCATCGCAAACTTACAAGATGATCTCATCATTCTTTCCAAAGATCCTTGACACTTTCTCAAGAAAGTGTGTGCTTTCCATCATTCCTTTGCATGTGGTAGAAAGTTCAGAAGCGTTCATGACCTAACCACAACTTAATCATAGCACAAACTAAATAAAGAATACATATTTGTAAACCAAGCAATATGTTATCTCCTCATTCTAGTAGCAGTGGAGCACTGAAGCACCCCCAAAACAAACATGCCTTGTCTTTTGCCTACATGACGAGATAACATTACATCCATATAGTTATTTGCCGACATGTAAATTTTTAATTTTATATCTAAACTATGAAGCTCTCAACATCCATAAACAAAAAGAGAATCAAATGAAGTGAACACAAAGGATCTGAAGTGCTATTACATAACAACTACAACCATGGATCATGATTACTATAGATTGGTGCTAGATACGTTATATATATTAAAGCATACACAAGTAAACAAACTCATAATTTGTTACCATCATATTGAAAATACTCTAAAATTATATTTTCTGTTATCAAATCTCAAACATGATCTAATATAAGTTCAACCAATCAGAACTCTCCACCTTGAGTTCCAATCTGCAGACGTTATACTCGGAGGCATATGTTCCTTTATAAAAAAAGAAAAAAACACATGGACAGAGAAGTCATCATTATCAAGCTAAGGTGGGGAGATGAGAGGAGACCGTCGTCGAGGTGATTCCAACCTTGATGTCAACTTTCTTAGTGTCCAGTGGCCGTGAACTCGGCATGGACAGTGACGACGTCGATGTGAAAGTGGACGCAGGGGTGGAACATGAGGTCGTGGCCCGTTGGGGCAGGAGCAGTGTCGGCTTCATCATGCACCGGAGGCTGAGATATTCATGGACGTGCGAACGTACATATATGGCAACAAGATTTGATTGGTGGTTACCTTCTATGAGTTGTGCTTCTCTGTGGATCCCAGAGTGCTAGGAAATCTGAAAATAACCGATGCGGGGTTTAACCACTTATCTTTTGATTTGCCATCTAGAAGAGCAAGCATTGCAGCTGTACACTGCCTTTTGGCAGGTTAAGACAGCCACAATATTTTTGTGGTGAGTCTTCTAATTGTTGACTAAGAAAAATACACAAACTATAATTCATTCTAAATCCATAATTTGTAGCCACGATAATTTTAGTTTAATCAGGAAAACATGATAAATAACATGAGTTTGTCCCCCTTGACGTGCAATTGTTTGCCTCTATTTAGAACTAACTGAAACCTGACCCTGAACCTAGCGACCTTGGTGCAGTGCTATCTATTTTATAGAATGAAGTGAAGAGAAGGTTAGAGAAAATTATATCTAAATCTAAATGTAAAAAAGAGGACATATTCTATGACCAGTAAAGTTAGAGTGTACAAAATTGCTCCGTCCATGATGATCTGTGCCACTGTCGATGCCTTGATTAGCAGAACCTCTTTAATCTTAAATGACCACAAGTATAGTTGTTAGTTCTAAATGCAGTAAAAAGAATAACCAGAACTATAGTTGAATACGCTAGCTTTTGTTGAAGCAATCACACAGAAAAATCAATAGTGCATACAAGTTTTATTTTAAGTCTTAACATAATGGAACCATACAATGTTTAAGACCATTGCAGGCAACCAAGAGACCACTGTACCTTGGAAAATTGAAGATGCAACATTTTTTTTGCAGGAAACAGTCATACCAAAATTAGACACATGGAAACAGTTATATGGGAATTAGCAGTGGCAGGCAAATGTTGACCAAGCAGCAATAGTTCACAACAACACCCACTAAGACACATTGAGCGTCATCACGTGACAGAAAAAATAAACATTTTTTATCAGGTGAGACTGCAACTTTAGAGATATTTTGTCGAACATCATACCTGCACCAACATGACAGTAAGCAACTTCTCATAATGTGGAGGGTGCTGGGGCCAAGTCCGCTCGCCAGTCACCGCCATATAGGGGATGACAGCGGGGAGGCTATGGGACCCATCGCCTCACAGTTGCAGGTTGTTGTCGTCCCACCGCAGCCTGCCGCTATGCGCTTACGCCCACATCGCATGCGTAGGAGCTGTCCGTAGCCTGCAGCTACGCCTTTAGAGCATGGACAGCTGTGTGCGCCGTCTACCACCATGGCCCCCCCTAGTGCCTTCAGAGCATTTCCAATGTGCCTGCTCATTCTTTGTTGAAGGAACCTGGGCAGCAGATCCCCAACCCCAAACACCCAACACTACAGACAAAGTTTTTGCTTTGCAAGAATTTTGAGCTTAACATGATAGTAGCAACAATACCGGATCACACGACCGTGCACGAGGCTTGTCCGAGGCTGAGGTTGTCCAAGGTGCTGATGATACCAGATCACATGACCATGCACGAGCCTTGTCGGAGGATGGCATCACACATGGTTGACGTCGTGTTGCTGCCCGACTCCTCCAACGCTTTTTCTCTGTGGTGAACTAAGGTATTCCTTCATTTTTTTATGTCTATGCTGCCTTAGATGTTCCTGATTTCTCACTGTTGCTGCCAACAAAATCTCGTGCTAATGCTACAGTAAAAACAAAAGGGTAACATGTTAATTAAATAAAACCCATACTCAGAGTCAAAGAGATAAATTATGGATGCCTAAATTTTTTTATTCATTATCTACTGATATGACTATAAAATAGTCTGAATAAACATAGATAGAAAAATGAAAGGATCATTGCAAGCCATCAATCATGCAAAGCTAATGAAGAAGATGAGTGACAGTGCCCTCACCTCAAACATTGTTCAGATAAATAGATTATAATAAAAACAGAAGCAGATGTTAATACACATGAACTAAACTCACAAGCAGAGTAGATAATGCCATTTCAGCAGAGATTTTCTAGGGTAAGCTTCAAACCATATCTCAAGGAAAGCTATCTTCTCAGAAAACCACAAAATCAAGTTTTCTAAAACCTTATAACACAGGTTTTTAAATTTGCTTTGCAAAGAAAAGCATCAGCTCTTCATTGAGGTGGAATATCTGTCAGGTTTACTACCTCCCGAACACCATCCAGTTCTAGTGAAACTTGATTAAGGCATTTTCTAGAAACCTGATTAAATAACGTACAATGCCAAATTGCAGGCAAGTGCAAGTAGGCATCACCGAGCACCGTACATAGCACAAATTTTGCGCCAATATATAGCAACTATAGTAAGGAAAAACTATTTATATTGATAAATTAATATAATTAGTCAAGTAGATAAGACAATTACCTTCAGAGTTACGCTCTTGTTCTTTAGACTTTAGGAATTAGGAATCAGGAACACAAAGGCAAGAATTATGCAACCAGCGGCCTGCTCCTTGCTGGCCTCCTGGAGGCCTCTCCTAATTTGCTCTGCAGTCTCCATGTGGACTGTTGATAGTAGTATGCACAGATTGACAGATCAGATAATTAATCAGATGATAGCTAATTTTGGAATCGGCAGGTCTGATAGGCCATATTATTTGGGCACAATCAAAATCAGGGACCTGTTCGTGCGTACCAGTCGCACTCCCTCCCGCACGGGCCTAGATGCAGTTAACCAAATCACGGATCAATCAGATCAAATGAGGACAGTCAACCAGATCAACATGATGGATTGGATTGAGTGAAGAAAAGAGGGAACCAAAGTCGGAGGTGACTGGACCTGGCCATCGAGATGTAGCAGATGTACTTGTTGCCCCCTGCTGTTGGCCTCACCACTACCATAGCTTTTGTCGTCAGCCAACTACTATCTGATTTGTGGCAATTCCAATCAGAATGTCTCAGCACAGCGCCCTCACCCCTCAAGTCACCATGGGCTTCGATAGGGATTAGATTCGGCAGGACGATGATGCTCCCGTCGCACCACCACCTTGCATGCACAGCATCGCAGCGTCACCCCCTCATCCTCAACCTAAACCTAAACCTAAAGATGCCATATGGCGGCCGATAGGGATCAGGCACAAGAGAGAAGGTTGGGTGAAATCAAAATGATACCTGTGGAGTTGGCGAAGATGAAGACTCGTTGCGCCTTAGTGAATCCACGCCGCCACGCGATGGGCCGCCATGGCCGCTGCTGCAACGGCTGAAGAGCACTCTGCACGCCACCTTGCTTGGCACCCTGCCCTAGGGTTCGTCCGTCGGGAGAGATGAGAGGAGTCCGCAGGTCGTTCGTGTGGGAGAGGGGGAGGGGAAGACCGTGCGTGAGGGAGCACGGGGGTGGGCCGGGAGCCCAAAGTTACCGCTTGCGGTATCGCAGGGGAAAGAGCGGACCGACGGACGGAACATAGATTGTCGCACCAAAAAATAGTCTTACTTTCTTTCTTTTTATTATATAAGTTGTATAGTAGATGAGGGGAAAAAAAAACTTGTGTGAGACAATACATTTTGGCCATTGTCCAAACGCGCTGCGAATAACCTCTTCTTGGAGGGGCCACACTGACCATTAACAAAGCTCTTGTTTTGGTTTCTCTTCCTCCTGTGTCATCGCACGTCAAACCGTCGTCGTCCGCCGCGGCCCCGTCGAAGGAGGAGCCTTTCCAGCACGGAAGGACAGGGAGACGAGGCGCAGACATCGACGGCTTGCTCCATGAAACAGAACCAGAAACGGCCAGCGCAAATGGCGGTTACCGTAGGAGGATGAAAGCAAGGTGGAAGACGTGAGGCGCGGGGACCGGAGCAGGGCAGCGAGATCATTGCCAAGTTGGACCCCCGACTGCACCATCTGCTCGGAGCCCCTCAATCCATCCATCTTCCAGGTGATCACCACACGCACCATTTGTCGCATCTACATCTACATCTACTACTGATTCTACTATCCTTGCTGTTCCATCTGTTAATTTGTCCCAAAACTTACTTGTTGCTTGATGTGGGTTGCGGGAGGTAGGCCACATTTTCCCATTTCTTCCTGAGAGTGCGTAGAATTTTTTTTCCCCAAGTGTTGAGAGTTGAGACTGGCCTAAATTACTCTGGAAATTAGTGGGAGAATGTTATACTTTGCTCACTTGATGATTTGGATATGATCGATATTTGACATTGTACAACTTATATTTGTTGTCTTGATTAGGAAGTGTTATTCTGGATGTCATCTGTATCACTTTGAGCAGAGATGATTAGCTCTGGCCTGCAGTTTTGGTTCATTAAACATTACCATTTATAAAGGGAGGGAGAATACCATGGAGGGTTATGCCATCCATTCTCAACTAATGTTACTTGGTTCCAAAATGCAATAAAATTGATAAGCAAAGTTAGATGGAAAGTTTTCCTTTAACGTTATAATTGAAGTGGATACATCTTCCTGGGTTCCTATAATTTACATGGCATGGTACCTCAGTGGACTGTCACTTTGTTGTGAAACTTCTTGATTTGATATGTGGGGGAAAGTATGCATTTTGTTTGTTCTCCTCCCTAAGAATATATGTGAATTTCTTTGCCAATGCTGAGACTGGTGTAAGAGGTGAGACATATTATTATTTAGCTCATTTGATGATACTAATGGACATGCACGTGTGGCACGTGTTATGATTCAGTCTGTACCTAAATTTGCACTTATTTAGCGTACGATATAAGTTATATCCTCTTGGTTCTTTTAAGAAATAAACACAAATTATAGATATAATTTAGATGAGAATATTTAAAATATTTGTTTGCATAGTCTCTACTCCCTCAGTTTTGAATATATGGGATTTTGACTTTTGGGTATCCTAAATCATTGAGAGTTATTGCGTCACATTTAGGCAACACAACATATATACATATCAAAATAGTGGGTTATGGATATAAATAAAGTATTTAATTTCTTTTTTATATCCTACCATTATTAAATTACAAAGGTGTCAATCCTATTCAAATTCCTCCCTTTTTTCCCACGATTTTTTATTAAGAACTTGTTCATTAATCTATATCTGAAATGTGGGAAGAGTACAACTCCATCTGATCCGGCCACCCTCGATCCCCCTGCTATATCCTGCAAAATTGCATGGAAACTTGTATTCCATTTTATGGATCTTGGTATTTTTGGATAGTGATCTCAGCACAGTAGCACACAGATGAGTAATATGTCTGTCTTTTGAACGCCACATATGTCATCTTGACTTTGTTTCATCCATCTTCTCTGGCTTTGTTCAGATGTGCCATCCTGCACTTCTTAGGGATTTCCTTCCTCAATTAGAATCTCTTCAGTGCTAGGATTTCAGAAATTTCTTCAGATTCAACAGGACTAACACAAGATTCTTCACCTTTTCAGAACTATTCATGGTTGACTTTAGCTATTTTATTTGTTGATTGCTTGCTCTGTTCCATGTTGTGTGCTAATCTTCACAGGTAATGATTCCTCAATAACATATATCCCTTCAGAAAATACACAACTGATTATGTCACCAGATTTTGCCAATCAGAAAAAAAAGAACATCTTAGTTTTTGAACCCAATGCAGTTAGGAAAAAATCAGAAAACAGAGCAGGTATTACAAAGTACCAAAAAAATCTATGCAGACAAATCAGAAATATATTATGTTATTATAATCTATATATATAAAAAAACAGGCAGCATGCAATCTGTATGAATCAGGATTCTAGCTAGAATAATTGGAATTTCGTAAACAATCAGTACATCAGTGCTGACTGCTGAGACTGGCGTAAGAGGGAGACAATATTATTTAGCTCATTTGATGATATATATGACGGCGCAGCTTGAGACAGTATAAGTTCTTAACACGTTGGTCTTGGTTCTGGAAAAAGATAATTGGTTTTCTTGAATAGGCAGTGAGCAAACATGAATGCCTCTGAGCTTTTTGTTTTGGTTCTTTATTATCGGAGAAGGGGGAAGAAGAAAATCCAGGGAGCATGCCGATTCTACACTCCACTAGTGTAGGTTGCCTCCAAAACCAAACTAATCTTTAGAGGGTTACATAATCAAGTTAAATGGAAGTGTTTTCTTTAACCTTAGAAATAAGGTTAAGGCGTCATCGTGTCATATATGCACCTAGAAGTTATAACTTATAACGCATATACATCAATGGAATGATATTTGATGGCATAAGGATCCTTATTACTTTTTTTTTCTTTTCTTTTTTTTTTAGCATTTAGCTACTTGATTGCTGCACCTCTCATGCTATATAACCTTCTAGGATCCCATTGCCAGGGAATCAGAGCAGAAGATACCTCAATTTTTCATAAGTTTGAGTACACAACTGATGAGCTGGTGTTCCAGACTAGTTATTGTAAGCTGTAATCTGCTGCTGCCCTGTCTCTCCCTCCCTGCTGCAGCAAAGACTTTTGGGTCAGCATGTGCTGTCCATCTCTAGTGCTGTAGCAAGTAAGACAATAGGCCACTTAAGTACTATAGTTGGTAGAAGTACATCAGCCATGGTAGTGGGCTGATCTAATACTTGAGTGGAAGTATTAGGAGTAGGTAGTTGGTGTACTCACCATACCTTTCAATGTACCTGGTAGAGGTACATGTAGTTGTATATATACTACCTCAATGTGTGGAAAAGGCAGTTCAGTTTGCCACATTCAGAGTTTCAGTTTCAGCCAACGCTGAAAATTTGTGTGCGCGCGTGCTGAGCTCCACGGGGTTTTCTTCTACCTCTAGTTGCTGGTGTGAGTGAGGGAAGCTTAGCAGCTTACCTGAGCTTGGATTGTAGGGGCCAACAATTATGTGTCATAGTTGAAAGTACACTATATTCCCTCAAAAAAGACACTGCGTGCCTTTTTTTCATGGGACACATATCCTCTTCGAAGAATAGAAAAAACTAGCCTTGTGGGACATGTTATGGATATATTTTTAAGAGATGATTTGCAGTGTTTTCCTCATGATGTTTCGATTTTCTGTTTGTATAAAATCATGTCTAGATTATTTTCTGTTTGAAAGATGTTTGATGAAATAAAAGGACTACATATACATTGCTCTCTTTTGTGTACCCATTTCAAATCTTCTGTCCTCTTATATTTCAATTTTTGTTTGTATAACCTTCTGATTTTCTTCATCTGCAGTGTGCGGTTGGGCAATGTTTTATGTCTTGTCTGCCGCAGAAAGCTTTGCTCTAATTTATGTCCCATCTGCCTCAGAGTAATTGGCTACAACTGCTGCTTTGCACTTGAACAAATGATCGATGCTGTCAAGGTGCCATGTTCAAACTCAATTTTCGGATGTAATAAATACATCACGTACTACCAGAAAGAGAAGCATGAGAAGAAACGCATGCATATGCTGCATGCTTCTGTCCAGAAGATGGTTGCTCATTTGAAGAATCAACAGGATTGCTTCTCAATCACTTTGTCACCGAGCACAAATGGTCCCCGACAAACTTCAGTTATGACAAGCCCCAAAGAATTCCCATCCCGCGGTACAGCCGGTTCGTGCTCCTGGTCGGGGAGGACCAGACCCTGTTCCTCGTGGTGAACACGTTTGCCCACATCGGCAATGCTCTCACCACGGTCTGCATCAGGCCCCATGAGGAGTCCGGGTCGTGCTATTCATCCAAGATCTCAGCCGTCCACCGTCCTGAAGCTAGGAAGGGGAGGTATGTTTTTCAGATGGATCCTCATGTGGCGAGCAGCTCACTTCATGGTGGGGTTCAACAACTGGGAAGGTTCTTTCTGCTGGTGCCTCCTGATCTAGTTGATGAATCGACTGATGAACTCACCATCAACATCCATATTGAGAAGATCAAGTGTGCTGTGCATCATTGATCGCATCGACGTACTTGGTAAGAAGTGGTGACTTTTGGTCTTGAAGCAATTAGACTGGAGTTTTGATAGTTGAATGTTGAATATCGTTCGTATAATTTAGAACACTAAAAGATTTTAATTTAAGGTATTTTCTGAAATCAAACTCATCGTCTGTCAGGTTTCTAATTTCTTGTGCCTTTTCCAAGTTTAGCAGATTGGATGATAGTCTCCTGTAGCTTGATAATACTAAAAAGTTTCCTTCTCCAAGCTTTTAGGGCTTTTGCGGTTCTTAGCAATTTTACATGAACCTGTAGGATAACGTCCTAAGTGTTGACTTATTGTTGCCATGCCGATTGAACCGTTGAGAGGAAATCAGGTTATTGGGTTCACCATGATTCGAAGCGAAACCGTGGTAGAAATCGAAAGAAGTGTCTCCTTGGAGAAATAGAGCACAATCAGATATGGTCAGAGCTGAGAGAAGAGAGAGCTTGTAGATTTGCTTTGGGAAACAGCTCAAGCCAATTAGTGGAGGCAAAGAAATGGTCTGTCCTAGTCATAGTTGGTGAGTGCTGATCGTTACACCAGGTATTTTATTTATTTATTTACTGCGAGAAGGTAAATTTCTTTTCATGGAGTGCCATCTCAGCTAGTTGAAAGTAATCTATTACCCGCTTGAAACGATTGATCATCATTAAATTTAACCGGTCATTGCCCTCTGCTCGGCAAATGAGATTGAAGTACGAGGATATCCAACAGTCCCCCAATATAATCCCTCATCCCTATAAAATTGTATATTAAGAGAGATGTACTATTTTTTCTTCTCCAGCAGTCCCTCAATAACTCTTTCTTTTATTAGTAGCCACCAATATTTCTCTCCTCCCCTCGAAGAAAGGGGAATATACAACTCCCCTATGAGCATCTTCAACAGCTCACCAATATTTCATCCCCAATAGAATGGTATTGGTGATCACCAATATTACTTTTTAAACTATTGGGGGAGATCCCTCCAACAGATCATCAATAATCTCCTCTAATACATGAGACACATATGTGAAGGCATACTTTATTTTTTTTCTCTCTTTCTTTCCTTTCCTTTTATCCTCTCGATTCATCCGCATCCCTGTCCAGCTCCGATGTTGGTGTCATCGGTCCTATGCTAGCTGCTACGGGCGACTCTCGGGGGGCGAGGATGGTGGGCTCCTGCGTCGAAGATAGAGGAACAACACACGGAGAAGACGACATTAGCGTCGATGGTCCCTTGTCGTGGCCGCCCCTTGCGACATAAAGTCGCGATGGCCACCTCTTCATCGAGCCTCGGCCATGGCACACCTCCACCTCCGGACATGTCACTCGTCTGCCCCGGCTGGTGCGGGCCAACAACGACACACGGCTGATGCCAGCGAGCACGACCATGACGAGGAGCAGCAAGGCCACGCCGAGGACGAGCATAGTGTGCAAGATGACAATTGGGTGGGTCCCATCTTGTTAGGGTAGGTGCAACTCCCCCTTTATTTGAGGGAAGATGGAAAAGATATTGGTGATCACCATAAAAAGAGGACAGTAAAGAGGAGCTGTTGGAGCATCAAATTTGACTTATCTCCCTCAATATGACAGGTTTATGGGGATAGAGGATGGTAAAAGGTAGTTGTTGGAGATGCTCTAAGAGCATCTCTAGCAGCTGCCCAATCCATCTCCCCCAATACAGCTATATTGGTGGCCACCAATACTGTTTTGGGGCTTTATTGAAGGGGTTACTTTAGCAGTTTTCCAATATACATTACCAATATAGTGGGCCCTACTTGTGATTTATTATTTCATCACTTTCCTCTCCCTCCATCCTCCTCTAACGACACGACATGGTCCCAGAGTGACGAGGTCCCGGAGATCACCAACCGTGAAGCAGAGGTGTACATGGTGGTAGGAGCTCCTCGGTGGACCTGCAGGAGGAGGCGGCGGCCATAGAGGCCTCACACCCAACTGCGGCCACCACCGCACTGCGTCGTGCTCTAGATCCGACACCGTCCACCACCGCGGCTAGCTGTGGGCCTGTGGCCCTTGCCTAGCCTCGATCCATGGCTTCTGCTAAGTCTTTGTCGCCCAGTTGAAAGATACAAATGGCTAGAGGGGGGATAGTCTATTTAGTTTTTTATAAACTTCACTAAGCAAGTGTGTTAGTAAAATAAATAGCGAAACTAGCACAACTAAGCTATGCAAGCCACCTACACAAGTCTAGCAAGAAAGCTAAACACTAAGTGACAACAAGAAAGCACAACTAAAGGCTATCTACACTCCTAAACAAGAAGACTAAGCTAAACAAGCTAAACAACTAGCAAAATATGCAAGTAAGTAAAGGAGTGGGGAGTGATTGTTATACCGACGTAGTAGAGTAGAAAAATAACCAATCAATCATTCACAATCACAATCACAAGAGAAAATTCTTGTAAAGATGTGACACAATATTTTTTACCAAGGGTTGATAATAATAGGTAAAACTCTACAACTTTATTTGTTTGACACATTTATGAAACGTTGTACTTACACGCATCCGATGCAAAATAGCAAAAAATGCAGATTTTTGACAGAAAAGTGACAGTTTTTTGACTCATTTTATCTTTGTCGAAGCCGCCTCCTCTGCGCCATTGACAACCGGTGATGTTCTAGACTTTGTGTTAGTACTAATAGGTGTATTATTACTAAATGCCATTTTGGTAAATGCTGATTAAGTAATATTGCACGTGTACTAAACATTTGAAGATTGCACTAGGCAGTTGCCGGCTTTTTTTTTTTTAAAAAAGTTGCAGGTTGGTTTTATAATAAAAGTACTCCCTCCATCCCAAATTGTAAGTTATTCCAAGAATCTTGGAGAGTCAAAGCATTTTCACGTTTGACCAAAATTATAGAGAAAAATACTAAGATTTGTAACGTAAAGTGAATATACTATGAAAATATAATTAATAAAGAATATAATGATACTTAGTTAGTACCATAATAATTGTTATTTTATAAAATAAATTTGGTCAAACTTAGAAAAGTTTGACTCTCCAAGATTCTTGAAATGACTTACAGTTTGGGATTTGGGATGGAGGGAGTACTAGTTTTCTGTATGTACTCCTATATACTCAATCCATTTCAAATTGTAAGTCGTTTGACTTTTTAAATATCAAGTTTGACCACTCGTCTTATTCAAAGTTTTGTACAAAATATCATTTTTTTGTTGTGTATTGGTTTATTAATAAAAGTTCTTCAAAAATGACTTAAATTTGACTATATTTATATAAATTTTTTGAATAAGACGAGTGGTCAAACTTTAAAAAATCAAACGACTTACAATTTGGAATGGAGGGAGTAGAGTATTACAGTGGACAGTTGGGCCAGGGCGAAACCAAATGCAAAAGAAAGGCTGTCCGGCTCCGGCCCGCCCAGCTCTGCTGCACGCTGAAAGCAAGTTCCCTCCGTCTCCTCCCGGCGCTCCCGCCCAAAGCTCTGGCCACGTCGACAATCCGCGCCCAAAACCCATCTCCACCGTCAATTTGCGACAAGATCAACACATCAAGGCCATCCACGCCAGCGATCCGTGCCACCAGCCCTTCCACCAATCAGCACCAGTTGCTCCGTCCCGTTAAATTCGCCGCACCCCTCTCCTCCCTCTCTCTCCCCATCGAGAGATCGACCGAGCGAATCCCTAGCAGCAGGCAGCAGCCTCACAGTCACAGATCGCATTCGAGCACCACCGCGAAACCCCAGGAGCCGCATCGATGGCTCCCAAGGCGGAGAAGAAGCCGGCGGCGAAGAAGCCCGCGGCGGAGGAGGAGCCCGCGGCCGAGAAGGCCCCGGCGGGGAAGAAGCCCAAGGCGGAGAAGCGCCTCCCGGCGGGCAAGTCGGCCGGCAAGGAAGGCGGCGACAAGAAGGGGAAGAAGAAGGCCAAGAAGTCGGTGGAGACCTACAAGATCTACATCTTCAAGGTGCTCAAGCAGGTGCACCCTGACATCGGCATCTCCTCCAAGGTCATGTCCATCATGAACTCCTTCATCAACGACATCTTCGAGAAGCTCGCCGCCGAGGCCGCCAAGCTCGCGCGCTACAACAAGAAGCCCACCATCACCTCCAGGGAGATCCAGACGTCGGTGCGCCTCGTCCTCCCCGGCGAGCTCGCCAAGCACGCCGTCTCCGAGGGCACCAAGGCCGTCACCAAGTTCACCTCATCTTAGATTAGTTTGGCGGTACTGTGTGGTGTAGGTAGATGTGGGTCTGTTTATCTGGTATTGCTAGCGGTAGCAGTAGCTGGTGGTGTTTGGAATGGATGGATGGTGGTCTGTGTGTGGTTGAATTGCGGTGGTGCTTTTGGGATCCTGTTCCATTATCCAGAATAGTCACGGTGCTTGATCAGCATGTGATTTCTGTCAGGATGGATGCTGTTACTGTGTAGTTGTCATGTTGCTGGCAGTGAACTGATAATTCAATGTGCAAACCTATATGTCAAGTGTGTTCTGCATTTGATAGTTGCTACTTGCCAAAAAAAATATAGGTATGGGGCTCCCCTGTTGATTCGGTCCAAAAAAATTGTACTGGCTGTGAAGTTGAATATCATAATGTTATGTTTGAATGGACATACATAGGAAATTTTGTGTAGCTAGGAAGCTGTGATCTATGGACAAGATGGCGATTGCTGTTCTGCTATTTTGGGCTTCAAATTCAGATATCATTGGTAAATTTACTTGATATTTAGAACATTTCTATTTTTGTTGAGGAACATGTAGAAAAGACATGATGTTTTTAGGGTTGCAAGTTGGCTAGCACTAGAACCCATGTATAGGATCATGTTCGAGCAGCATGTTTGTTGGCCACTTGAATCCCAGCTGCTTGTGGCCTTCTATTTCTTGCAAGCTATCCCTAAGAACCAAGATAGCTGGTAAGTTATCGTACTGTCCAAGTCCAACCTTCAGCATTGATGTTCATTGTTATTCTTTTTGCAGAGATGTCTTCACAGCCACACTGGTGGTCTTCTATCAGCTAAATTCCAGGAGTACTAATTTTTGTGTTATTCATCGTGCCTGTTTCCTGCACTGGTATACTTTATCTGGGGTGTTGCTTTGAGTTGGAGCATGATGAGCAAGTCCAGTGACATGATCCAAATATTTCTAAATTATTAGCGCAATCCTTGGATTATGTGCTTATCCATATTGACAGATTGTTGGTTTTGAACTCTGGATGTTGCCTGCTTTGTTTGTATTGTTGATGAAATTTGTGTCGTTACTTTGTTTATTTTTTGATTAAGCTCTTAATTCGTTGATTGGAACTTGTGGGCATTAGAAATACAGTGTGCCCAGTATGTTGAAGTAGTCATTTGTCATGATTGATGTCATGGTTGATTGGAACTTGCGGTAATTAGAAATACAGTGTGCCTAGTATGTTGGAGCAGTCATTTGTCATGATTGATGTTTTAAATTTATTTTTTTGAATAAGATGTTATAAATTTATTTGTTGGATCCACAATTCATGGTGGCTCTGGTTGTCATGGGCATAAAGAGAGGCGCCGTAGGGCGCAAGTGTCCTAGTTGGGCCTTAAGCCCATTAGTGTTAATTAGTGTCTCTTTTAGTTATTTGTCTATAGGAATAGTACCATATTGTCTAGGCACAAGAGGTGTTAGTCCTATGTAC
>Ga0182004_10001193_pt1 | contig 18530 bp, 26 predicted proteins | sample Sormic07211540_1_FD_120479 | JGI IMG/M metagenome (GOLD analysis project Ga0182004, IMG submission 120479) | Endophyte microbial communities from Sorghum bicolor roots, Mead, Nebraska, USA - 072115-40_1 MetaG | ecosystem: Host-associated > Plants > Roots > Unclassified | place: USA: Nebraska...
AATTGTAGGCGGGAACACTTCTGTAATTGGGGGATTATTCATTTCTTTTTCCCGAAAAAGGAAGGGAGGCTGCGCATCATTCTATTAAGAAGGGAAAAAAAAAAAGGGAAGACCCCTACAACAGACCCACACCCACATGACCCCCCCCCCCCCCCATAACTCTGATCCTTAGGATATAAGCGCGCCTGAGAATATGTTTCAAGAGGCGACCAGCAGAAGCTCAAGGATCCTAGCTTTCTGAATGGGGTCAGTTAGGAGGGAAATTCCTCTGGCCCCAGCCAACGACCATAATTTACGCTCATCTCTAGCAATGATCACAATTCTTCCAATATCAGGGGTTGCTCCATCAAAGACACACCTGTTGCGATGAGTCCATACAGTCCAGGCTCCAAGAATTATGAGAGAATTGATTCCATGTGAGATTATGTCACTGGTAACACTAGTCGTTCTATCCCACCAATCTAAAAAGGATAGTTTAGTGGGCTGAGGAGAGAGGGATTGTAGGCCAACTTGTGACAAGAATCGGAACCAGAACTCTCTTGTGAAGACACGTCCAATGAGGAGATGATCAATGATTTCGGATGCTTGGTCACACAAAGGACAGCGCTCAGGATGAGGGAGACCTCGGTGAGCTAAACGATCTGCTGTCCAACATCTATTATGAGCAACTAGCCACAAAAAGAAACGACATTTAGGTGGCGCCCAAGTCTTCCAAATTTTTTCCCACGGCCTGAAAGGAATAGAACCCAAAAATAGGCCCTCATAAGCTGATTTAGCGGAATATTGCCCATTTGAAGCAAGTCGCCACACATGTTTATCTTCTACTTCAGGCTACAGCTCAAAGTCTGATAAGAGGCCCCATAGGCGGAAAAAATCAGTGATAAATCCAACCGTGCGAGCCCCCTGTATATCTGAAATCCATGCATTGGTGAGGGCTTCTTGTACCGTCCTCTTCTTGCGTCTCCTTATAGCAACAGCAGCGAAGAGGCGAGGTGCCACATCTGCAACCAAGACTTCCATTTTCCAATTCAATCAAAAGGCCATAGCAGGCAAACTGCCCTCTGGCTGTTACCCAGAAAATTGTCTTGTGTTCACCAACACGGAGGGTCCACATGGACATGATCCTTGAGAGTGAACTTGCTGAGGATGAGGATGAACTGGTCGCACCAGCGGTTGAAGTTGCTAGAGTCGACGTCGAGGACGGTGGTGACGTGGTTTCGGATATTGTTGACGGCGATATCTTGGGCGTGCAGCTGCAGCACCGCGCGGCAGGGATGCCGGCGCGCGTGGGGGATGGGCAGCGGAAGTAGGACCTAATCATATGAGGTACATGTAGGTGTGCCGGGGCACTCCTGGCCAATAGTGCCCGGTCTCCATGCCTACAAGTGAGGGGAGACATCTGGTACACTAAGACTAGGTGACACACTCTAAACATAGACAACATGCAGCCCATAGGGGCATCACACTCTAAACATAGAATAGGAGCACGCCTATTCTTGAGAGCTTCGCTGGCGCGGGTGGCAGCCGCGTCGCGATCCTGAGCGGTGGCGGCTGCTTCCTTTTCGGCTTCAGCGGCACGGGCGAGCGCGGCTTGTCATTCCTTGTCCAAAAGTTGGGCGGCGGTGGCGGCTTGGTTTGCCTGCTCCTTGTCCTTGGTGACGCGAGCCGCGATCTCGTCCGCGGCGAGTGATCCCACGGGAGGGGCCGGATCCTTGGGGGAGGATGGGGGAGTCGCCATGAGCACCGATGCGCCACGCGATGGGAAGGAAGGCCGGCGCTGCGATGCAGAGAGGCCGGCACGTGTGAAGGTGCGCCACGTGGCAGGGATGCCGGCGCGCGTGGGGTGGGCAGTGGAAGTAGGACCTAATCTGGTCTGGTACCATGAGAGAATGTCAATTGTGTTATTAGAGCGATATGCGCAGGTACATGTAGGTGTGCCGGAGCACTCGTGGCCAATAGTGCCCGGTCTCCATGCCTACAAGTGAGGGGAGACATCCGGTACCCTAAGACCAGGTGACACTCTAAACATAGACAACATGCAGCCCATAGGGGCATCACACTCTAAACATAGACTAGGAGCACGCCTATTCTAACATTGACAATTATTATTCAAATTGCAATTACTTCAAATCCTATCATAAGGGGTACATACTGAGTGAGAAGCCATCTGACAACTTAAGCATAGTGTAAAAAACTGCCTAATACATACTTTTGGCCTGTTGTTTCTTTTACTATCAACTAATATGCAAAAATGTTAGCAATGTCTCATTTTCTGTGCTTTTTACTTTTTTTTTCCAATTTCTAACCACCTCTTTTTTCTGGTTTACCTCTGCGTATGTCAAATTAGGCTGGGGAGCTTATGAAAATTGATTATCAAAAGAAGGTGTCTCTATTGCAGAAGCAAAAGAAACGGGGTGTTAAACTTGAAACGCTGGAAAAGACAAAAGCTGCTGTTAGCCACTTGCACACAAGGTACATCGTAGACATGCAATCCATGGACTCAACAGTTTCAGAAATAAATCGGCTTCGGGATAGACAGTTATTCCCAAAGTTAGTGGACCTTGTTGATGGGTGAGTATTCTTTTGCAGCAATTGATTCTCTTATAATTTTAATTGTAGCATACATTGCGTACATTTCATTCAATTGTAATGGATTGTTTGTCTTTTACCTTCTTTACTGTTCCTTCACATGGATTTGCTAGAATATTAGCCTATTAATCACATGTTGTAATTAATTGAACAGCACAGAAAAAAGGGTAAAACAAACAGCGTATGACATGAGAGTCATCCATTCATTCATGATTTAAGTCACAGAAAAACGATGCTGCTTCATGTACCACCTCTGTTCCGTTTTACCTTTTGTAGATTTAGGGAAATCACAACTCCCCCCCTTTTTTTTGGGGTGGGGGGGGGGATGGGGGGGGGGTGGCCTTCGTGTGTGTGTGTGGAGTACAAATCATGTTAGACTACAACTCTATCGCTAATACCTGCTTGCAGTCGAAGTGGGGAGGATTCCAGACGCAAAGATTGGACCTGAAGTCAGTGAACAACTGTACAGGTAGTCCTTTCGTCATAATGTCTGCCAACTGGTGGGAGGACGGGATGTGGAGGACACGAACTTGTCCTAGAGCAACCTTCTCACAGACGAAGTGGATATCCATCTTGATGTGCTTCGTACAACAATGATGAACGGGATCGCCAGTCATACAGACAACATTGATCGCAGTAGATGACCGTCACGGAAGCAATCAGGATGTTAAGCTCATGCATCAGTTGGCAAAGCCAGCAACACTCGGAAATGGCGTGGGTGACATCATGGTACTCGGCCTCCGTACTAGAACGGGATGCCGGGGACTATCTTTTGTAGGACCAGGAGACCAAATTATCGCCAAGGAAGATGCAGTAGCCTGACGTGGAGCGCCGAGAATCCAGATGACCTGCCCAGTTTGCATCATAGTACGCTGTCAAAGACTGGACAGGAACAGCGTCGATGTGAAGTCCAGTGTCGAGGGTGCCCTTCACGTAGCCAAGAATGCGCTTGACCGCAAGGTGGGGCTCATGTGGATCATGAATAACCACACTTGCTGAACAGCATATGCCAAATCTGGACAGGTGAACATCAGATACTGAAGTGCACAAGCAAGACTGAAGCCATGCCTCTTCGCTGAAGAAGTTCAACAGCATACTGTCACTGTGACAGAAACAGGCCATTGGGCGAACGTGTGACAGATGCCGAGGAAGTGATGAAGATGGCCAAGATATGTCATAGAAAATTCCGCATGAAGACTGTTATGACCGGTATTACGTACAAGCGGCGGACAAGTGGCTAGGGGCCACCCTAGGGGGGTTAGGACCCCAATTTCCATTGTCAATTGCTATTATTTAGGAATATTATTATTTGAGGGAGTATTTTATAAATTATTAGAGGAGAGGAGGATATATATATTTGTAAAGACTATTATGGATTTAGGCAGAAACAATATTGTTTCTAGCTTCCTTTAGGGAGCTGGTGTTGCAAACTGCAATTCTCATTCCTTAGGCTATCCCTAGAAGAGCGCAGCAACATAGTCACATACATGGGCCTCATGGGCCTAGCCTCATGGGCCTAATACTTATACTCCAACACCCCCCGTAGTCTGGACTACCGGCGCAGTGGAGTTCAAGACTGGACAAGAAGGAAAAACAAGCAGAACACACAATACCCCCGCAGCCAGAACTAGCCACCGGTGACGTTGAGGTTGGAGGGAAACTTGGCGAAGGTCGAGGAAGGGAGGCCCTTGGTGAAGATGTCTGCAAACTGTGAGGTGGTCGGGACGTGGAGGACTCGGACGTCGCCGATGGCCACATGGTCGCGGACGAAGTGCAGGTCGATCTCCACATGCTTGGTCCGCTGGTGCTGCATAGGGTTGGTGGAGAGATAGACGACGCTGACGTTGTCGCAGTAGACAAGCGAGCTCCTGGCGAGGGGGCGGTGAAGCATAGCCAGGAGCTGGAGGAGCCAAGCGGCCTCGGCCACGCTGTTGGCAATGGCGCGGTACTCTGCCTCGGCACTGTAGCGTGAGACCATCGGCTGTCGCTTGGATGACCACGAGACAAGGTTGCTGCCTAGGAAGGCAGCGTAGTCGGGGGTGGACCTGCGGGTGTCCGGGCAGCCCGTCTAGTCAGCGTCGGTGTAGACAACCAGCTCGGCAGAGGAGAACCGGCCGAGGAGCAGCTCGTAGCCGAGAGTGCCACGGAGGTACCGGAGGAGCTGCTTCGTAGCAGCAAGGTGGGGCTCCCGCGGAGCATGTGTGTAGAGGCATAGCTGCTGCACGGCGTAGGTGATGTTAGACCGTGTGAAGTTGAGGTACTGGAGCACGCCAGCAAGACTCCGGTAGGCGGTAGAGTCCTCTGGCCCAAGTATCGGACCCTCTGCCTCTGACAGCTTGACCTGGGTATCGAACGGGGTAGAACAGGACTTGCAGTCAGTCATCCCTGCTCGCTCCAGAATTCACAAGTGAACTGCCGCTGGTGGAGGAACAAGCCTGAAGGTCGGGGCTCAACAATGACGTCGAGGAAGTGATGGAGTAGACCAAGATCCTTCATAGCAAATTCCTTCTGGAGAGTGGCAATGATGCGCTGGAGCAGAGACTCGCTGTAGGCGGTGAGAACAATGTCATCCACATAGAGGAGCAGGTAAGTAGTCTCACCCCCATGGTGGTATATGAACAGTGAGGTGTCGGACTTGGCCTCCGTGAACCCAAGAGTCTGCAGGAAGGTAGAGAACCGAGAATACCACGCTCGAGGCGCCTGCTTGAGACCGTAGAGAGACTTGTTGAGCCAGCAGACCAAGTCAGGACGAGAAGAATCCACGAAACCGGCCGGCTGACTGCAGTAGACTGTCTCAGTTAGAGTGCCATGGAGGAAGGCATTTTTGACATCCAGCTGATGCACAGGCTAGGAGTGCTCGAGAGCCACTGATAGTACGTTGCGGACGGTAGCTGGCTTCACCACTGGACTTAAGGTCTCATCATAGTCAATGTTGGCCCGCTGAGTGAAACCCCGGAGGACCCAACGAGCCTTGTAGCGCTCCAAGGAACCATCAGCACGTCGCTTGTGCGTCCAGATCCACTTGCCGGTGACGACGTTGGAGGCCGGCGGACGGGGCACCAGATCCCACGTCTGGTTAGCGAGGAGGGCCGCGTACTCCTCTTCCATCACGCGGCGCCAGTGAGGATCTGACAAGTCCTCGCGGACGGAAGACGGTACCAGAGAGATCCCCGTCTCGCAGGTAGCGGCGGTGAGGGCCCGCGGCTGGGACGCCTGCCTCGTCACCTTGGGGTGAGTGTGACGAGGATCCCGGTGAAGTAGAGGCGGGTGGTACACCGGCGGCTCGGCGCGAGAGCGCGTTGGGGCCAGAGGCGGCATGGACGGGTGCTCCACCGGAGGTGGCGGGGTCGATGGCGGAGCCCGCACCGGCGACGACAGCACTGGAGGCGAGGTGGCGACGGAGCCGGCGACACCAGCTGCAGTGGCGGAGCCAGCTCTCGTCGCCGCTGGTTGACGAGGCCGAAGCGCCAGGGAGGAGGTGGGGGCGGGGCGCGCGGTCCCGCGATCGGGACGGCGACTTCGGGTACAACGGGAGGCAGCGAAGCCACAGGTAGCGGTGGTGGAAGCTCCAGAGCTGCCTCTGCCGTGCCAGGTACAGGAGGAGGGTCTTGGCTTGAAGGACCACCAGGAGAGTGTGCCACCAGGGTCTTGGCTTGAAGGACCTGCAGGATATAGTGGAAACGGTGGCGGAACCACCGGGTAAGTGGGAAAAAAAGAAGCCTCCGCAGGGTCAGCAGGAGGTGTGGAGGTGGGGGTGGTGGAGAAAGGGAATGCCGACTCGTCAAACACGACGTGGCGAGAAATGAGGACATGGCGAGAAGAGAGGTCCAAACAACGTTAGTCCTTATGCTTAGGGGAGTAGCCAAGGAAGATACATAGAGTGGAACGGGGGTCCAGCTTATGAGAAGTGGCGGCTGTGTTGGGGTAACAAGCACACCCAAACATATGAAGGTGACCGTAGCGGGGAGGGGTACCGAAAAGAGCGTGGTATGGTGTGGGGGCAGGGGAAGCCGTGGAGGGCAAGCAGTTGAGGAGATAGGTGGCGGTGTGGAGGCTCTCAGCCCAGAAGCGAGCGGGAAGCGAGGCCTGTATCAGAAGGGTGTGCATGACATCGTTTGTGGTGCGAATCATGCGTTTAGCCTTGCCGTTCTGAGGGGAGGTGTAGGGGCAAGACATGCGCAATTGGACACCACAAGAGAGGAAGAAGGAGCGAGCGGTGGCGTTATCAAACTCACGCCCATTGTCACACTGCACGACCTTGATGGTGAGGCCGAACTGGGTGGACACCCATGCAAAGAAGTGGCGAAGAGTAGTGAATGTATCGGACTTGGCACGCAAGGGAAAAGTCCAGGAGTAATGGGAGAAGTCATCAACCACCACCAAGTTGTACTTGTAGCCAGACATACTAAGTACAGGAGATGTCCACAGGTCGCAATGGATAAGATCAAAGATGCGAGCCGCATGTGAGGAGGAGGTAGGGAAAGGAAGTCTAACATGACGGCCCAACTGGCATGCATGACACAAATGCTCATCAGGAGGGCGGGGGCAAGGCACAGCGGAACTGCGACTGAGCTGTGTCAAAGCAGAGCTGCCGAGATGGCCAAGGCGACGGTGCCACGTAGTGGAGGTGGTGGTGGTGAAGGCAGATGCTGAAGGGGGTGAATAAGAAGGCAAAGGAAGTGCAGCGGAAACCGGAAAACGAAGGGTGTAGAGAGGCCCAGTTACAACGGAGAAGAGGACGCCGGGAGGCCAAATCCCGCACGGTGAGGCCAGAGGGGTCGAACTCAATCGAACAAGAGTTGTCAGTCGTGAAGCGGCGAATAGAGAGGAGGTTGTGAACCATACCGGGAGCCACAAGAACATCAGGGATATGAAAGGAGCCATAGGAATTGGCGGTGCCTACGGAGGAGACAGGAATGTAGGTGCCATTGGCAACCATGATGGAAGAGGGACAAGAAGGGTGGGAAGGACTGATAGAAGAGAGTAGACTCGCATCGAGCGTGGTGTGGAAGGTGGCGCCCGAGTCAGCGATCTAGTCAGGACTGACTGGTCGCAACCCCGTGGTAGGAGTCGCGGGCGGAGGTTTGGCGGTGGTGATGAATGAGTAAGCCGGTGGGGGAGGAGATGCAGCTCCTCTAGGCATGATGGCCACGGGACGCACGCGCTGAGCGGCGGTGGCCATGGCCCGCGCACGTAGAGCTGCTGTGTCTGAGGCAGAGGCGCCGATAACGTCGCGGTGAAGGGGGCTGGCCTGCCGTCGCCCCACATGGTCGACCACGGGTGGCGGAAAGATGCCTAGGCCGCCGGTGCCAACCGACAGGCCCGGGCGAGACACACGGAGGTGAAGGCCATAGAGGCGCTGAGTGACTCCCACCGTGTCCACCGCGGCGGCGACAGTGGCTGCCACGGCCCCCCAACCCCCTCAGCTCGGATGGAGGAGCAAGAGGAGATGAGAGCCGGCCCGCCGCCGCAGCGGCCCGGTCAGCGACGAGGGCGGCGGCGAGGGCGGAGTTGGGTGGAGGCGGTGCAGTGAAGACCGCCGCGGCTGCGTCAGCACGCGGCATGCCCAGTCTGGCAGCCACTGCAGCAGCCATGGCGGCGACGGCCGCGTTCCCGGAGTCGGAGGAGGTCGCCCTGACGTCGTGCGAGGTAGGGAGGATGAGCAGTTGCTCCGCCTCGGCGATCTGACGAGCTAGGGCATCGACCTCATCGTGCTTGCGCTCCCAAGCGAGGGCGGCCACCCGCAAGCGCGCATGGCCTTCCGCAGCAGCAGCATGGGCAGCGGCGAGGGCAGTGGCGAGGGCGGAGTTTGGCGGAGGTGGTGGGAGAAATGCAGCAGCTGCATGGACGTCATTTGTAAGAGGAGCCGTGCCCGCCGCTGCTATGAGAAGGTGAGCAGCAGCTACGACACAGGCTGGAGGATTGGCGGCATCGGCGTCCGGCACCCTAGCCAGCGCCTCGGTGTCCCGCGCCGCCTGCTGGGCTTGCGCCCCGGCGGCCAGGGCCCTAGCAGTGTGTGCGCCCGCGGCCCGCGCCGCGCCGTGAAGGGGCGCACGCGCGCCTGCGCTGGCGTCCGGGAGAGCCGCACCCGCGCCTAGGGGCGGCGCGCCCGCTGCTGCGCTCAGGGGCGGTGCGCCCGCGTCCAGCAGAGGATCGGCGCCGGCTGGTGGTGGAGGAGCCGCCGCCATGGCCGCGGCTGTGGCGGCGCGCCGGCCGGCGGCGGCTGCCTGGCGGCTGGGCTGGGAAGGGAGGGAGAGGCTGGGCTAGTAAGGGAGGGAGAAGACAAACCCTAGCTTGATACCATGTTGCAAACTGTAATTCTCATTCCTTAGGCTAACCCTAGAAGAGGGCAGCAACATAGTCACATACATAGGCCTCATGGGCCTAGCCTCATGGGCCTAATACTTATACTCCAACAGCTAGGAGATCGGGAAGTCCCCCAAAACCCTAGCCGCCACCTCTGTCTCTCTCTCACAGCCCAAACCACCGTGCCTGGTTCTCACAACGGCGCCCCAGCGCCGCTCGTGAGCTCCAGCCCCGGTCTCATCCATATCGCCTGCGAGAGATCAAGGGAAGAAGGAGGAACCTTAACAAAGACGGAAGGAGGAACCTTAACAAAGACGCTCAGTGATCTGCTGAAGGAGTCAGAGAAGATGTTGCCTGTCGTGTCGAAGACGTGTCTCCATCTTTATAAACAAATAGAGACATGTCGAAGACAGAGGAAGTAAAACCCAAAAGCCAAAGGCATGTAGCGAAATGATGACACCAATTACACGGAGCCTGCTTGAGTCCATACAAGGAACACTGCAACAGACAAACATGATCAGGGGCAGCTGGATCAATGAAACCAGATGGCTGCTGGCAGTAGACTGTTTCCTTGAGGTGACCATGGAGAAAAAGTATTCTTGACATCCACTTGATGAATGGGCCAATTGCGAGAAGCGGCAATGCTGAGGATAGTCTGCATGGTGGCTGGTTTCACCACCAGACTGAAAGTCTCATCGTAGTGGACTCCGTGCTGCTGGTAAAGCCATGAACCACCCAACGAACCTTGTGACGAGCAAGAGTGCCATTTGAGTGGAACTTGTGCTTGAAGATCCATTTGCTAGTGACCGCATTACCTTCTAGTGGCCACAACATAAGCTGCCACATGCCGTTGTTGACCAACGCCTTGTACTCATCAGCCATGTCTGCACGCCAGTTAGGATCTATTAGAATATGAATAGCCTAGAATTTGTGGACTAGAATGAAGAGTCTTAGTAGTGGAAGAGTCTAGAATGAAGAGTCTTAGTAGTCGAAGTGATAGGAACGTGGAACCTATCGGGTACTTGTTAGAGATTATAGGGGTGGGTGATCGGAGGTCGAGGTCTGTCCCTGCGTTGGCGACGTCGTGGCTGGGCTGCGCGAGCAGGAAGAAGAAAGGTGGCTAGGGTTTAGGGGTGGCTCTCGGCTCCCTAAAGGAAGCCGAGCAAAATAGATTGCTCTTGCTTCAGTTATAAATGATAACTTGGGCCTTAGCCCCTAATCCTGGCGCCTAATCACCCACAATGGGCTTCTTCGCGAGTATTGGACGCCAGTCATAACATCTGTCCCCGCCTGCACAGACAACTCGTCCTCGAGCAGGAAATCGGAGTAGTGAACGCAAAACTCCTCCAAGGGCTCCTAGGTGGCATCTTCAGCAGGCGGGCCGCGCCACGCACCACGGTGCTGTGCTCCGCCTCGGGAAGAAAGCGACCATCTGACACTGGAGGCAGGGCGCCCGTGATTGCTAAAGGGTCGCCTCGGTGCCTCTTGAGTAGCCCCACGTGGAACACGTCGTGGATGCGAGCGCCCTCCGGCAGCTGTAGAGGATAGGCAAGGCAACCAATGCGTTCCGAGGCCCCAGCTTGCGCTTAGCCCGAGGGTCCAGGGTCTGTGCTGTCCGGTGTAACAGCCGCAACCAGACTCAGTCATTGATGGCGAACTCAACGTCACGGTGACCAACGTCGTAGTATTTCTTGGACAGCTCTTGCGCCTGCAGGTGTTGGCGCACCTTGTCGAGGATCTCATCACGGCTGCGGAGGAGAGCGTCAATAGCTTCAGTACGCGCCGTCCAGGGCTGGTACGGTTAGATAGGCGGTGGAAGATGGCCGTAGACCACCTCAAACGGGGTGGTACGCATGGCAGTTTTGAAGGAAGTGTTGTAGCAATACTCTGCCCATGCCAACCAATCCACCTATGCCCGTGGACAACATAGGTACATGGCAATCACCTTGTTGACCACCTCCGATTGGCCGTCAATCTGCAGATGGAAGGCTGTGCTCATGTGCAATTTGACGCCTGCCATCTTGAAGAGGTCACGCCAGACGTCCCTGGTGAACACCGGGCCGCGGTCACTGACGATGGAAGTGGGAAACCCGTGGAGCTGGACGACGGCGTTGAAGGCTCAAGCAACGGAGGTGGCCATGTAGGGGTGGCTGAGAGCAATAAAGTGCGCGTATTTTGAGAAGCAGTCGACCACCGTGAGGATGACAGACTTGTCGCCGACCTTTGGAAGGCCCTCAATGAAGTCCATGGAGATATCTATCCACACTTGGGACGACACCTCCACGGCTGTAGTAGCCCTACGGGCAGTAGGGCCTCCGTCTTGTTGCGCTGGCAGGTGCTGCAGGACCGCACCTAGTCCTGTACCAGCGTGCGGTCGCCTGGAACGAAGAAGTCAGAGCGGAGGCAATTCAACGTCTTCTGTGTGCCTTCATGGCTAGTTGAGTGTGCTAGAAGGAGCACCTAGTGGCGCAAGTCTCCGTAGTCCGGCATGAAGATGCGGGTCCCGTGAAGGAGCAGCGCGTTATCAAAGCGCCAGGGTGCTTGCAGTTCGCCTGCCTCAAGGCGGCACAGCAGCAGCTGGGCATGCGCCGCCGTCGTCATGGCACGGTGAATGTCGTTGATGAAGGCGAAGGAGGGCCCGAAGAGGGCGCTCAGGTTAGTGTTCCCCCTTTGTCCGCGGCGGCCTCTTGTTCGGCGTCGCGGCGGGATAGAGCGTCGGCCATAGAGTTGAGGTGCCCCGGGCGATACTCAATGGTGAAGTTGAAGCCGATGAGCTTGCTGATCCTCTGATGCTGTGGGATGGTCGATAAGCGCTGATCAAGAACGAACTTCAAGCTGTAATGGTCAATACGAATAAGAAAATGTCGAACCCATAGGTATGGATGCCAGTGCCGCACTGCTTGCACCAAGCTAATTAACTCCTGCTCATAAGCGGTGAGCTTGAGATGGCGTGCTGCAAATGGCTTGCTGAAGAACGTGAGAGGTCCAGCCCCCTGATGGAGGACGGCGCCGAACCCCACGTCGGATGCGTCGTAGTCCACCATGAACAGCATGTTGAAGTCTGGCATCTAGAGGATGGGCCTGGTGGTGAGAGCACACTTGAGCGCTTGGAAGGCCTCCTCTGTCTTCGTGTCCCATGCGAACGCGTCTCGTTGCAAGAGACGCGTCCGCGATGCTGCGATGAGGCCAAACACCAGGATGAATTTCTGGTAGTAGCCTGCCAAGCCCAGGAAGCCCCAAAGGCCATGCAGCGACTGCCGCCACTTTGTCGACAGCCATGGTGACGCCATCCTTGGAGAGAACGTGGCCCAGATGGGCCACAGGCGTCGTCTCAAACGAGCACTTCGAGCGCTTAAGGTGGAGACGATGCGCTCGAAGCTCGTTGAGGATGACGGCGATGTGTTGTACATGCTCCGACCACGAAGGGCTGTGGATGAGAATGTCATCGAAAAAGACCAGCACAAACAGTCGCAAGTAGGGGTGAAGGACATCGTTCATCAACGCCCGGAATGTGGCCGGCGCGTTGGAGAGGCCAAAGGGCATCACTCGGAACTCGTAGTGGCTGTGGTGAGATCAGAAAGCTGTCTTGGCAATGTCATCGGGGTGCATCCGCACCCGGTGGTAGCCTGAACGCAAGTCGAGCTTGGTGAAGAAGCAAGCCCCGTGGAGCTCATCGAGGAGCTCGTCCACCACCGAGATGGGGAACTTGTCCTTGGATGTCTTGGCGTTGAGGGCGCGGTAGTCGATGCGGAAACGCCAAGACATGTCCGCCTTGCGCATGAGGAGCATGGGCGTCAAGAATGGCGAAGTGCTAGGCCGGATGCTGCCCTAAGTGAGCATGGCCTCGCACTGCCATTCCAGCTCATCCTTCTGCAGTTGGGGGTAGCGGTACGGCCGCATGGCGATGGGGGCGGTGTTCGGCAGGTGGTGGATACGGTGATCGTATGACCGGGCCGGCGGTAGGCCCTGCGGCTCCTCAAAGATGGCTTCGAGCACCAACCAATAGTGAGAGAAGTCTATTACCACTGTGCTTGAAAGCAGCATCTGGAGATTGTCTTTGCAGAAGAATCTCGTTGCATGAGTCCAAATCTCCACGGGCAGACAGCAGGAAGCCGGGCGGACGATGAGTGGGAGACTGCGTAGACAGGCGCAGTGGATGAAGGTCGCATGGGCGGCCCACACACGATGCAGATGAAGATGTGCTCGCAGGAGAAGGGGCGAGACGACGAATCCCCCGTGGCGCAAAAGACGAGCTGCTCGCACAGAAGACTAGCTGTGGATGATGCTCGCAGACGTGACACACACAAACAGCCGCGATACACATGGAATAGGTATTGTAATGGTATTGCAATACTTCTTACTTTTAGGCTTTTAAGTTGTCTCATTAAACCATCACCTTTTACTTCCATGTTGACAGGGTCTATCTAATATAGGTGATATTTAAACTTACTTTCTATGTAAGTTTATCATCCAATTTCTACATTGACATCACTCTTTTTTAATTCAATCTTTTTATTTGTCTCACCATGGAAAATCTGTTACTTTCTCTTTGTAGAGAATCACCACACACCCAATGTGGGTGGGGAGCCTTTCATATATAGTGCCAATTAGGCATACATGGAAGGTACAAATACAGCAGGTTTTCACCTGTACATGGAAACTAGGCTATACTTAGCAACTAGCTAATCTAGGGGATCTCTCTAATTGATCCTGATATCTCTCTAATTGATCCTGATATATACATATCCTAATACTCTTCCTCGCATTGCATCCTGACGGAGGTTTCTACACTGAGGTTAAAATAAAATTGCTTGAGGTGTATGTTGTTACTAAATATCGACCTAAATCAAGAGAAGAATCATTAGAGAACACCTGTACGTTTGCTTGTTGATAGGCCTTCACATACTAAATCACGAGTCCATGCTTCAAGTCTGTCTGTGCTTCGAGTAGCCGCAGTCTGTATAGCCTAGAACGGAGCGGTGGGCTGAAGCCATACTGCAGTAGACAGTGGTCCACTGGTGCACAAGAGCAATGGGCTTCCAGAATGCCTCCTGTCTGGAACCGGCTTGTGGCTGCGCTTTCCCCAAGCATGAGGGACACACTGCTTTATCTCTTTCTGAACCTTATCACTTCTCCATATGGCTTTTCTTTTCTTCTCCCTGGTTTATCTCTCCACGCCTTCATGCGAGCGGCAAACCACAGTAGGCAAGTGCGGTGGCGCAGGTACCCATGATGAGTGTGCCATGACGGATAGCAGAGCACCACAACCGGCAAGCACGGTGACGTGGCCACCCACAATGGGCAAGCGTGGTGGCACAGCCACACTCGTACAGCCACCAAGTGCGGCAGTAGAGCCACCCACGTCAGGCATCCTGCTACAATAGGCAAGGATGACGGTGTGGCCACCCATGGTGACCGCTGTCTAATTGGGCGGCGGCGTGGTCACATCGTGCAGCGGTGTGCACATCCACGTTGAGTGAACCACGGTGGGGATTCAGGGAGGCAGTAGCGGACCTGGAACTTTTTTTTGAACCTGGTGGTTTAATGGGCTAAATAGCGGAATAGGCCTAATCTCCACTGTACATGGGCTATACATTAATTAGATCTAGTGGAGTTCAACGCCGACGAGCCTGGGCGAAGGCCCAGGGTCATCGGGCCCTCGGTCCTCTAGTGACCGAAGGAATTCCTTCATCGCGTCCTCTCCATGGAACACACCCGCCGTTACCTGAGAGTGGAGGAAGGAGATAAAAATGGAGAGAAGAAAAATGGTGAGGAGAAACATGGATCTTTCTGGTGGTGGCAATTTTTTTATATGATGGCAGTGGTGTTTGGGGTGGGGGCATCAACTTCACCATGGGTTGAGTTGTGTCTCTTTAGTCAATTTCAAAAATAGAAAATTAAGCTTTTTGTTGAATCCAACTCATGAGTGATGGCCTCAATGAACAAATAAATTTCTTTACATTTTCTGTTGGATTGTCTTGTTGAATGAGGAGAAATGTCTGCTATATATGGCTTGATGTTCTGGATTACTGGCAGACTTTGGAACTTTTTTCTTACCATTTCCCCATATTTACCTTTTGCAGAATGGCCAAGATGTGGAGTTCTATGCACCGTCATCATCGAAGTCAGTTTCTGATCATTTCTGGAATAAGAGGTTTTGAGATTCCTTCTGTTCCAAGAGAGACAACTGATTCTCATTACATCCAGACTTGTGAGCTACGTGACATTGTTAAGGAGTGGCATACGCAGTTTGAGAAACTGATGGACAATCAGAAAGCATACATCAGAGCGCTCAATGCATGGCTGAAGCTCAATCTCATCCCAATTGAGAGCAACATAAAGGAGAAGGTCTCCTCCCCTCCAAGGCTGGTGGATCCACCCATCAAGCACCTGCTGCATGCCTGGCATGACGAGCTCGAAAGGCTTCCAATTGAGCTTGCAAAAACTGCCATCAAAACCTTTGCCGAAGTCATGAGCAATATCGTGCACCTTCAGGAGGAGGAAGTTAACCTAAGGAGGAGGTGTGATGAAACTCGTAGGGATCTGACCCGAAAGAGGGCACACTTTGAAGATTGGCATCAAAAGTACTTGGAGAGACGGGCAGCCTTTGGTGAGGATACAAACCCAGATGCAGCAGAAACTCAAAACATAGATCCTGTCGAGGATAGGAAACGCAACATCGAGGAATTAGAGGTTCGTCTGAGAGAGGAGGAGGGGCACCATCTTAGGCATGCCAGGCAGGTGCGGGAGAAATCACTTGCAAACCTCCGGACACACCTGCCAGAACTTTTCAGGAACATGGCCGATTTTGCTTACTTTTGCCATGACATGTACAATAATCTTAGAAAAACTGCTGTGGTGCCCAAAGATGAAGTGTAAGGCTGATATTTGTGCGTTTGTAGTCGTACTCAACAAGCAGTACAAGGGACTCTGGTTTTAGGTGTTTGCTGGTAACTTGGTATCCCGAGGCCATCTAGAATTTATCGGAACTTAGTCTTAGCTAATAGTCGGAATTAATTATGTTTATAAATTGGAATGGACATTCCTGAGTTCCCATTGTTTATTGCCATGCTCTGTATGCATTGATGCGTTATTAAATCTTCGATTGCTCTAAGCTATTGCTGAGCCAATCGAGCAACATGCCCATGTTCATTAACTTTTCCACTTGTGTACGTCTATTAACTTTTAAAGTGAAGATTTAGGTCATAAAAAATGTTGTCTATACCGCGAATTGATCATAGATCAATTGTGGGTTTCTTATGATGGAACTTACTTATTTGGGTTCAAATTCTTGACTTGGCACTAGTGCTATATTTTTCTCGATTTATTTCATGATTTAACATTGTTATGCTTTGGTAGACGATGACAGCGAGGTGCTTATAATAACTTTGTGAATCTTGAGATCTATCGGCTTAGTTCTTTGGAGGTGCTCATAGGGGATGGGAAAAATAGTATATACCAATTTGGGGAGGATGGATCTTGTAACAAAACCGTTCCAATTATAAGGGATTAAGCCTAATAGTCACTATTTATATATAATCTCTTGGTAGTTTGTGAAATCTCGAGGGATTTCAAACCTCTTTTGTGCACACAGCTAAGATCGTAATAAGTCTAGCAGTCACCATCCATAAGTTACATCCAGTTCTGTTGACACCGTTTTTTTGGACACGTGCTGTTGACACCGTTTTTTTGGACACGTGCACGGGGACCAGTAGAGTACAGATCGGCAGGCGGAGCAACGGTAACTAGACTGCAGAAGAGTTGCCGATGAGAGGAGCTGCCGATGAAGAGATGAGTGAATATGACTAAGTCCAGGGGTGGTGACGTGTTCTTGCCGATGGCCGTAACAGGGAGACTGCCGATGACTCTGAAAGGAAGCGTGGAGGTTGCCGATTGATCTGTGGCGGTGTCCCGGTCGGTTACGAGGGGATGGTTCTATGTTTTCCTTAGTTGTTTAAAATTGTTTTGTATACGGATTCTGTTTAGTTTGGAATTCGAGTCCTAGTCGTGTCTGATTGTAGCTCTTTGAGCAGGGTATAAATGTAGACCCTAGGGCTTTGTAATCAATCTATCGATCAATCAATCAAACACAAGTTTACTCATATTCCAGCATCTACTTTTTCGACGACTTCGTCATATTTTCCTTTTTCACTACGAGTTCTTAGGAGTTCGTCGACTTAGGCTCGGCGTATTCTCGAGTTCCGCGTGAATACCTCTTGGCCGTGACATCCGGACGCATCGCTGTTGTCGGGACCAAAGTATTCAAGTTATCACCTTTGCCGATAGTAAGGTCAAATCGGCTGGCACGCCTTAACGTTTGAATCGAGTATTAGCCCTTTGTATTTGCAGATCCACTTTTACACCAACACATCTTTTGGCACGCCCAGTGGGACCTATTCAAGATCAAGATCAACATGTCGACTACTGAGTTCGATCTGGAGAACGTAATCCCGATGACGGAAGCCAATCTCAGAGATGAGCAGAAGCAAGCTATTGCAAAAGCCATGGAGGACTACAAGAAGCAATGTCTGAAATCCTTCAGCATCAACAGGAGTGGTGAGGTAATCCAGAAGGAAGCGCTGCCGGCTCCTCGGCAGGTTAATTTCGAAGCCAATCCTGGTAAACTCCAAGACATGGTTGATAGTGCTATTAACCGTGCCTTGATCAATCAAGCTGGTGTGCTGTCCAATACGGTTTTCAATGCCGTGGCTAGAACTTTCAAAGAGGGACAATTGCCACCAAATTATGTGGGCCCTTCTCATCATCAGCCGGGATCACCGATGGTCACAGCTCCATCTGTTGCTGCAGCCGCTGTGGGCACAGAAACTGCTGTTCCTCCTAGTACGTTGGGAGTTACTAATGCACAATCCACGCCGATGCTATCCAATCCATCAACTTCAGATGAGCAAATCAAGCTTGCTACAGATCTATTTGCATCGGTGATGTCGGGATCGGTCCCTCCTCCTAACTGGTGGGGTTATGGTATGCCCCAAGAGCTGACATTGAAGACACCTGGCACATCTCAGACGGTTGATGTGAGAGGCAAGGCTCCTATGGCATCGGCAGCCCCAAATTTGCCGATGAATCAGAGTCCCCAGTATACTACAACTACTACTGCAAGGCCTTACACTAGGAATTCTCAAGCTCCAACGTTCCAGATACCTAACGCATTGGCAGATTCAATGCCGACGCAACAGAGGTTTATGGCTCAGTTAGGGTATGTCAATTCAATGATGATGCCCAATTACCAGACATCGGTAGGGTCTATGCCAATGAATGTTAATAATGGATGGCCTGGGCAGTTTGTGTTTCCACAACAGAATCATCAGGCTACAGGGTTTCAGCAGGGCCAAATCTAGCCTGGGTTCCAGAATCAAGGGTTGACTAACCAGCCGATGAATCTTGGTCAACAGATTGGTGGTCAACAGATCGGCGGCCAACAGTTGATTAACCCAATGTTCCATGCAGATCGCGCACCGCATAGACACGTGGAAGCCTATCAGCAGGTGCCAGATCCGCAACCGCCTCATCGGCAAGATGCCGATGCTTATTGGACCGATAAGATTGCTGAAGTAATGAGAGACCAATTTGGGATAAAACCCAAAGTCAACACTTACTCTTATCGGACACCGTAT